>Ga0208879_1000059_pt1 | contig 115246 bp, 104 predicted proteins | sample Knorr_S15_td_Bot_FD_185605 | JGI IMG/M metagenome (GOLD analysis project Ga0208879, IMG submission 185605) | Marine microbial communities from Southern Atlantic Ocean transect - Knorr_S15_td_Bottom_ad_5009_LV_A (SPAdes) (version 2) | ecosystem: Environmental > Aquatic > Marine > Oceanic...
CACTACTTACTGTTGACTTAGATGGAGAAGTAAGTTTAAGAGGCTCAAAAAATATCAAATTTTTGGTAAATGGCAAAGCTTCTTCTTTTTTCACTTCTGATATTGCTACTGCCCTACAAATGATTCCAGCTGATGAGATAAAAAGTGTGGAAATTATTACAAGTCCTGGTGCCAAATATGATGGTGAAGGAAGTGCAGGAATTGTAAATATCATTACCAAAAGAAAAGTAATTGATGGCTATAAAAGTACGTTGGCTAGTGCTTTTGGAACTAGAATGAACCGCCAAAATGCTAACCTCAGTTTAGGTAAAGGAAGGTTTGGACTTTCAGCAAGAGGTGGTGGACATTGGAGTTGGCCTAGGGTTGGAAGTGCTAACTCTAAAAGGGAAGATTGGGACCTCTCAAATCCAGAAGATATCAATACCTTAATTGACTCAAGTAATACTTTTAGTCGATGGATTGGATACAGAGGTTCTGTAAATATGTTTTATGATGTAAATGCTTACAACAGTATCATGTCTGATATTCGCATATCAGGAAGAAGTTCATTTAGTCATGATTCTACTAAATATACTTACACCCAAATTATAGACTCTGTTGTTACGAATGATTCTTATAATTCCTACATAAAAATGAGTGGAGAAAAGACAAATATAGAATGGAGTACAGATTACATTAAAACCTTTGCTGATAATGAGGAACAAGAGTTAAGTATGTCATTCCAAATAGGTGGAAGCCTAGGAGATGATGATATTGATAATTACAAAAACAATACAATACAATATAGTACGGATAATGATGAAAAAGAATTAGAGTATACTTTACAATTGGATTATACTCATCCATTTCTGGAAGAGAATAAACTTGAAGTAGGTGCAAAATTAATTAATAGAAATAGAGAAATTGTAAGCACAACTTCATCTGATTTATCAGTTTTTCGTTCTCCTCACGATATTTTCAACTACAATCAGCAAGTATTATCTACTTATATTTCTACCGATTGGAACCTGGAAAATGATATTGGCATAAAAGCAGGAATAAGATACGAACACACTACTATTAATGGAGATTGGGAATCAGGAAAAGAATTAGCTATTGAACATCCATATGATAATATATTGCCAAGCTTAACAATAGCTAAAGAGTTTAGCCAAACAGAATCTCTCAAACTAAGTTACAACAAACGTATTTCAAGGCCAGGAATAAAACACGTAAATCCAAACACCCTTAGAACTAATAACTTTAGTATTACTGAAGGAAATCCTAATCTATCCCCTGCTAGCACTCACCAAGTAGAAATGGGATACAATAACTTTGGGAAGAAATACCAAGGAAGCTATTACCTATTTGCCAAACACACCATTGATATTATAGAATCATACACGCGAATTCTTAATGAAATTTCAACTACTGTTTTTGAAAATATAGGTTCAAGCACCACTTATGGAGTTAGTTATTTTGGTTCCTTAAGATTTGACAAACTGAATATTCGTTCTGGTTTCAATTTATACCAGTATACAGGTTCAGGGAAAATAGATGATGAAGATGTATCACTTACCAGCAATTTACTATACAGCTATAATTTTGGAGGAACTTATGATTTAGGTAAAAAATGGAAAGTAGAAGGTTGGGGATTCTTCCGTTCGCCTTCCCAAACCATACAAGGTACTTCTACTTCCTTTAGTATGATGAGTTTTGGAGTCAAAAAAGACTTTAAAAACAAAAGAGGTTCTTTAGGAATGCATATTGTTGAGCCTTTCAATAAGTACAAGGTATTTACTACTGATATAAATGGCGAAAACTTCACACTACATTCTGAACGAAATTTAGCTTTCCGATCAATAGGAATAAGTTTTAAATACACCTTTGGAAAACTCAACTTTAAAGCATCAAGCAAACAATCTAACATTAAAAATGATGATGTTAGTGAAGGAGAAAATGCTGATTACTAAGAAATAAAAAAACACCTGAGAATTAACTCAGGTGTTTTTTACCAATCAACCTTTTTTATTACTGTAAGAGTAATTTCTTAATTGCAATACCATTATTAGTTGTGATTTCTAAGAAGTAAACTCCTTTAGTATTGCTTGTTAAATCAATTTGCATATTATATTCCCCTGCAAATTGTTCAAATTATCATTTATTTTTTAATAGTACATTTTTTGAATTTCAAATATAGAACTCCAAACCATCAAAAAACATCAGTATTTGTACGTATATAAAAAAACTATTAATTATATAGCTAAATAACTAATTATCAATAGTATATCTAATTATTTTATTTTTTTTTATAAAAAAATTTAATATTTATATGTTTTTATTTTAGTTATTTTTATTTATTATTAATAACATACTAATAAAAAAAATGATGGGTTTAAAAACAATGTAATCAATAAATAAAACAGACAATTTAGTGTAAATAATCTAAACCACATCTAACCTCAATAGCTCAAGCCAACAGACACTATTTTTCTCAGCTCCTTTAATCAATCAGATGTAAAAAAAAAGTAGAAGCAACCCAGAGTGATTGCTTCTACTAATAACCGTACAAAAGATAGCTATAATTTAATTCTGTAAAAATTAATACTTTTCCAATTTTTATTATACCTACAATAATGCAAGTATATCCAAAAGTTACTGTAGTATTAACTTCTTATTAATCACCCCGCTCTCTGTTTCAATTTTCACAAGATAGATTCCTTTTGCATTATCAGTTAAATCAATTTGCTTGGTGTATTCTCCTGCAAATTGTTCTAAATTTTCGGAAATAATTATCTCACCTACCAAATTAACCACAATAACTTTTAACTGCTGAACCTCCTCACTTGTAAAAGAAATAAAAAATGAGCCTAATGAAGGATTAGGATAAACTTCAAAATTATCTATCGAAACACCTCCACCTAACCTGCTGCCATTGTTAGATGATGGCTGTGTCCAAAAGATTAATGATGTCCATGAAGATGATTTATACATTCCTCCTGTTGGGTTACACCATGTTCTAGATTGTCCTCTATAATCTTGACCTGGAATTAATCCGTTTTTTGCTTTAGATGCTATAGGAAAAAGAACTCCAAAACCGCCTACATTGAACCAAGGGCTTCCCGACACATCTCTCCTTGCTTTAATTCTAACAAAACTATACTGATCTAGTATGTCCCAACTAAAAACTGCTCTAGTTGTTTGTGGAGTTTCAACAGAAAAGTGACCAACATTAGGACAAACATCATTTGTCATAAACACTCTAATTGCACTAAATGGACTTACACATCCAGAATGATATACAGCTTTAATTTTCATTTCATACATTAAATTTGGAATTAAATTTTTAAGTCTTGTTTGCACTTTCGGAGTTTGATTACCATGATAATTTCTCCTTTTCATCTTCCATACCGATTGACCAACTGGCCTATAGCGAATTCTATATGAGTTTACGCTATCACTAGGAGTACTCATTTCATCCCATTCAATTCCAACTTGCGTATCATACGCATATTGTAATTGTAAACTTGTAGGAGTAAGACAATCGCTCTGAGTGAAACCTGAAGAAACACTAAAAACAATTATCAAACAACTTGACATTAACTTTTTCATAACTTTATATTTTTAATTAGTAAATTATTTGTGGTTCAAATATAGAATTCCGCAACCTCAAAAATCATCAGTAAATCTACTTATATAAAAAAATATTTTTTCTGTCTGCAAGCATTTAAATACCAGCACTATACATAATCTATATAGTTTTTTATATAAAAATATTTTATATTTATATATTTTTATTTTAGTTATTTTTATTTATTATTAACAACAAATGTTAAAAATAACTGATAGGTCTAAAAAAAAAATTGATTAATAAATCAAACTAGATACTATAGCATAAATAATATAATACCACTAACCACAATAGCTCAAGAAAGCAGACACTATTTATCTCAGTTCTAGTATAGGAGATGAAACACTGAAGAAACCAAATGTTTGCCTCTACTATTAAATTATTGATATGATTATATACCTCATCTTACGAAAGATGAAAAATGAACTCACCTAGAAAATCGCATTTTATAGGAAACATTTACCTTTCCTTTGCTAATATCTAAAAGTTTACCTTTTATCATTCTTTTACGCAAAGAGGAAAGTTTATCCGTAAAGAGGATTCCATCAACATGGTCGTATTCATGTTGGATAACACGAGCCGTTAAGCCATCATAAGTTTCAGTATGCTTTTCAAAGTTTTCATCCATATACTCAATAGTAATGGTAGATTTTCTACTTATATCTTCCCTTACATCAGGAATAGATAAACAACCTTCATTAAAGTCCCATTGCTCACCTATTTCTTCTAGTATTCTGGCATTAATAAAAGCTTGTTTTACAATTACCTCTTCAGTTTCTTCTTCATCCTCAATAAAAGGAGTAGTATCAATTAAAAATAAACGAATTCCTTTATTAATCTGTGGTGCGGCCAAGCCCACTCCATGTGCTTTATACATAGTTTCCCACATATTAGCAAGCAAAATATCCAATTCAGGATAATTTGGAGAAATATCGACACACTTCTTTCTTAAAATTGGTGCTCCAAAAGCAACTATTGGAAATATCATTATAAAATTGATTCGATAATTTGGTCTACACTCATTCCTTCTGCCTCTGCTTTGTAATTTTTTACAATTCTGTGGCGTAAAATAGGTTTTGCAACCGCTTTGACATCTTCAATATCAGGAGCATATTTTCCATTGATGGCAGCATGACACTTAGCGGCCATTATCATAAATTGAGAAGCTCTTGGTCCTGCACCCCACTCTATATATTGTTTTACTACATCAGTAGCTTTATCAGAATTTGGTCTAGTTTTAGCAACCAAACTCACTGCATATTGCAATACATTATCAGTAACTGGCAATTTCGTAATTACCTCTTGATAATGCATAATTTGTTCAGCTGACATAATCGTGTTTAAACTAACATTACTTTTAACAGTAGTTTGTTTTACAATTTGTAATTCCTCTTCATAAGAAGGGTAATCTAAAAGTACATTAAACATAAACCTATCCAATTGAGCCTCAGGTAAAGGATAAGTTCCTTCTTGTTCAATAGGATTTTGAGTAGCCAACACAAAGAAAGGTTTATCCAATTCGTGTCGTGTACCAGCATTGGTTACTGATCGTTCTTGCATAGCTTCCAATAAAGCAGATTGTGTTTTAGGAGGTGTACGGTTAATTTCATCTGCTAAAATGATATTAGCAAACAAAGGTCCTTTTACAAATTTAAAGTTTCTTTTTTCGTCTAGGATCTCTGCACCAACAATATCAGAGGGCATTAAATCAGGGGTAAACTGAATACGGTTAAAATTAAGCCCTAAGGAATCAGAAATAGTTTGTACTAATAAGGTTTTAGCCAGCCCTGGAACACCCACCAATAAACAATGTCCATTACAAAAAATGGAAATCAATACCTGTTGTACAACATCATCTTGTCCTACTATTACTTTTGCTATTTCATTTTTGAATTCATTGTATTTAACAACAAAATCATCAATCGCCTGAACTTCATTACTCATATTATTTACTCCATTTATTAGCAAGCTCACATTCAGCAAGGCTACCCGATAACCTTATGTAAGTTTCTGCAATTGTTTTATCCACCCATTCATCTAGGGTTTCTTGCTTTTTTGCGTTGATTGCATATTCTTTAATCTTAGCAAAATCATCTACTAAATTCGCTTTATGCGTCTCTACTCTTTTATTTAATCTTAAAATACGGTAAGCCTTTTTCTCATCTTGCATTTGTATAACAGACGGAGAAGAAATTTCACCTTCCGCTAATTTATCAACTACTAAACGTAAAACTGGCGCCATATCATCAAGGGTATGAAAAGTTGACATAGTATTTGGATTCAACAATAACCCCCCATTACTCTTGTTTTCATCATCAGAATATTTACTCACAGCCTCATCAAAAGTAAGTACTTCCTCACTTATTTCTCTTGCAATGTTATCCATCTTTAGTTTTGCCGCATGCAAGGCTGTTGCATTTACTTTGGTTTTGATAAGGATATGTCTCACATTTATTTGCTCTCCTCTCCTTTCAATAAGCTGAACAATATGATATCCAAATTGAGACTCTACTACTTCTGAGATTTCACCTTCTTTTAATCGAAAAGCAGCTCTTTCAAATTCAGGAACTAAATCCCCTCTATTTACAAAACCGAGCTCACCACCTCTAGTTGCAGAACCAGGATCATCAGAATACAAAGTAGCTAACATTTTAAAATCTTCTCCATTATATACTCTATCTCTGAAGCTATTTAATTTAGATCTAATTTTATCTTTTTGTTCAGTTGTAATTTCTGGTTTCACCACAATTTGAGACACTTCAACTTGGGTTGGCATTATAGGAATTTCAGCATCTGATAATAACGCATAAGCATCTTTTACTTCAGCAGGCGTTACTTTTATTGATGAAGTAAGCTGAGTTTGCATTCTTTGCGCTAAAAACTGATCCTCTATTACTTTAGTAAGTTCTAACTCTATTTTGTCTTTTGATTTCCCAAAATAATCTTCCACTTTTTCAACAGAACCTAATTGACTTTCAAAATAAGATAATCGTTTATTAATCTCTGTTTCTATCTCTTCATACGACACTACTAAACTATCAATCCTTGCTTGGCTAATCATTAGTTTTTGAAATAATAAATCTTCAATAATTTGGCATCTTATTTCAGTTGACTTTGTATGTCCTTGAGAAAGATATTGTAAATATTGCGATTCAATTTCAGAGGTAAGGATTATTTCATTTCCTAATACAGCTTCAATTTTATCAATTGACTGAGCCGATAAACCTAAATGAAATGAAGCTAATAATAGAAAGTAATAAATTTTATTCATTAGTAAATTTTAATTTTTTTCAAAGCTAAACCATTCTGATACAATTCATCTTCAAGTTGCTTTAAATATTGTATTTTATTTTTATTCAAAAGAACATTTCGAATTTTATCGCGTTCCAAGGCTAACGGACTAATACTACCTTTTATTTGATAATCTTTTATATAAATATAGTAGCGATATTGCTCGTCTTCCAACCAAACCCCTTTAGTATGTTGTAAAAAATATTCTTCTTCAATAATTAATTCAGGAAGCTTTTTATTAATAGTAGCAAAATACTGCCAACTACTATCGGCTAAATAATACTCTTTAGCAAACTGCTGACAGTAATCGGTTAATGCTTCAACTGATTCTACTTTATCTGATTTATACCATTTTGATAATGCCTTCAACTTAGGAGCTGATTTATCCACAACAATATATCTCCCCTTAAAGATATTTTTTACTAATTTAAATTCTTCATGATACTGGGCATAATAATCAGCCACAGCCTGAGGCAAAATAGTAGTATCGAAATTTTGATTGATTAACTCTTGCTGATAAGCATAAATTAAAAGTGAAGAACGGTATTCTTTAATTTGCTTTTCATAATCCAACAAATCACTGCTTAAGTTTATCTCTGCATGATAAATCATTAGTTGTTTTCTAATCCAAAGGTTCATATATCGCTCAACAAAAAAAGCACTATCATCAGTAGCTTCTGGCATTTCTTTTATGACTTCCGAAAGCAATAAATCCTTTTCATTTACACTTGCGATAACTCTTTGGCTATCATCATTAAAACAAGCAATACCAAGCATTAAAAATGAAAAAAGTATAAAAATTTGTAGTTTTTTCATTTACTATTTAATAAGCGAATAGAGTACTTCTTTATTAATGCTAACGCTATATTTTTCTTGCAATGAAGCAATCCACTCTGCCTCTAAAGCATTCTGATAATCAGAAATAACCCTCCCTCTCGTTTCATTTAGCTTCTTGACTCCTGCCGCTAATACTTCATGAATATCAACAATAATATAACTACCATCCTTAGTCTTAATATCGCCAGCAATACCCACTTTCCAATTTACAGCATCAACATAATCATTTTCCCCTTTTACAAATTTCTTAGCATTTATTTGTAAACTCAAAGGAGCATCAGCATTTGCTTCCGTTAAGATTTCAGCATCAGTAATATTACCTCTATGTTTTTTATAAATAGCTCTTTTAACACGCTTTGCAGTAGCTAAGTTAATACAGCTGTATATAGTAGCATTAGCTCTATTTTCCCACATGTAATTACTACTATTTTCAGTGTAAAAATTTTGCAAGCCAACTGTATCCTCAACTGCTTTTGTCCATACTTTAGAATTAGTTAAATCAAAAAGTAAAATCCCATCACGATACTCTTTCATCAATGCCTTATACTCTGGGTATTTTGTTTCAAGTTGACTTTCCTCATACGCTAATAATTGATCATTTATATAGCTTATATACATAGCATCAATATCACTTCCAGCAGTTTGATTGAATAAAATATATTCAGCAAATGAACTTAAAGCAATAGCTTTACCATTAATAGTAACAAGAGTAGCAGTATTTTCTGTTGAAATGCTAAACGTTCCTAAAGCTACATCATTGGCCACTGCCTTACGAAATGCAGTATAAACAGAAGGTTTATTAACCACTTTATAAGTTTTATGCAATTTAGCAAATAAAGCTTTCTTGCTTAACTCTCCTCTTGAATCTTTTTCGATTCTTCTTTTTAAATCTGCTTTTACATCATCAAATGCAGGAATTCCGTTTATTTTCAATATAGTAATAATATGCCATCCATACTCTGTTCTGAAAGGAGCAGAAATAGCGCCTACTTCTTTTAAACTAAAGGCAACCTCCTCAAATTCAGGAACCATTTTTCCAACACCAAAAGCAGGAAGACTACCTCCCTTAACAGCTGTTGACCTATCTTCTGAAAAACGCTCAGCTACATCAGCAAATTCTTCTCCATTTTTCAAAAGCTCAGCCGCTTTATTAATTTTATCTTTTGCTTCATTTAACCTTTTATCATCTGCCCCTTTTCCTGATTTAAACATAATGTGAGCCACTTTTACTTCACCAACAGCCTCACGCTTATCCAATACTTTAATAATATGATATCCATATTTAGTTTTTATAGGCATTGAAATTTCATTAATTTCAGTTGAGTATGCTGCAGTTTCAAAATCATAAACCATCATAAAAGCAGTAAAATAACTTAAATTTCCACCATTATTTATAGCTGATTTATCATCAGAATTATTTTTTGCTGCTTCTGAAAATGAAATTTTTTCTGCAATAATTTCTGAGCGGATTGCAAGAATTTTTTCATAAGCAATTTTTTCAACTTTTGCTGATGCTTTTACATCTAATGCAATTAATATATGGCTAGCTTTTACATCTATTTTCATTCTATCATATGCCTCAATAAGCATATTTTCATCAAACTCCTTATTTTTTAAATAAGGTTTAGCTAATTGCTTTCTATAACCTGATAACTCGGTAATAAAAGCAGGAACGGTATCCAATCCTAACTCATCAGCATTTCTTACTTTTAATTTAAAGTTAACAAACAATTCCATGTACTCATCCAAATATTCCTTAGTAAGTTCTGTATTGTTATTATTTTTGTAAAATACTGCTTTAAATTCTTCTAATGATATTTTTTCATCTTCAATAGTTAGTAAATTTTGAGCTGTAGTTGCTAAAACAAACGCTCCACATAAAATACTTAATCCAATCTTTTTCATTTATTTCTATTTAAATTTATTTTCTACTATAATTTGGTGCTTCTCTAGTAATTATAACATCATGAGGATGACTTTCAGCTGCTCCAGCTGCAGTAATCTTCAAGAATTCTGCATTACTTAAATCGTTAATTGTTGCTGAACCCGTATATCCCATACCAGCTCTTAAACCTCCAATCATTTGGTGGATAACTTCTCCTAAAGTTCCTTTATAAGCAACTCTACCAACAATTCCTTCAGGAACTAATTTTTCTGCATCAACCTCTTCACTTTGGAAATACCTATCTTTTGAGCCATCTTGCATAGCATCAATAGATCCCATACCTCTGTAAGACTTAAACTTCCTTCCTTCAAAAATGATAGTTTCTCCAGGAGCCTCTTCAACACCAGCAATAATTGAACCTAACATTACTGTGCTAGCTCCACCTACTAAAGCCTTCACAATATCTCCTGAATATCTAACACCTCCATCTGCTATTAAAGGTATATTATTCTTTTTAGTAATTTCAGCAACATCCATCACTGCTGTAAGCTGAGGAACACCAATACCTGCAACAATTCTTGTCGTACAAATTGAACCAGGACCAATACCTACTTTTACCGCATCAGCACCTGCATCAATTAACCCTTGTGCAGCTGCAGCTGTTGCAATATTTCCTACAACAATATCAATATTTTTAAACTTAGATTTTACTTTCTTCAGTACATCCACCACTCCTTTGGTATGCCCATGTGCAGTATCAATAATAATTGCATCAACTGATACTTTTGCTAAAGCCGATACTCTATCCATCACATCAGCAGTTACCCCAACAGCTGCCGCAACTCTAAGTCTACCATATTTATCTTTACACGCATTTGGGCGCATTCTGTTTTTTATGATATCCTTAAAAGTAATTAAGCCCACTAATTTATTATTAGCGTCTACAATAGGTAATTTTTCTATTTTATTATCTTTTAAAATATTTTCAGCATTTTCTAAATCATTCAATTCAGTAGTAACCATATTTTCAGTTGTCATTACAGTTGAAATTGGAGGTGTCATATCTTTTTCAAAACGTAAATCCCTATTAGTTACAATTCCTAAAAGATTCATCTCTTCATCAACAATAGGAATTCCTCCAATACTGTTCTCACGCATCATTTTAAAGGCATCACCAACAGTAGCGGACATAGTTAAAGTAATCGGATCTAGAATCATTCCACTTTCTGAACGCTTTACTTTTCTTACTTCTAAAGCTTGTTGTTCAATAGTCATGTTTTTATGCAAGACACCAATTCCTCCTTCTTGTGCAATAGCAATTGCCATTTTGGATTCTGTAACGGTATCCATTGCAGCTGCAACAATTGGAATGTTTAATCTAATATTCTTTGAAAACTGAGTACTTGTACTTACCATATAAGGTAATATCTCAGAATATGCTGGAACAACTAAAACATCATCATAAGTAAGTCCTTCTTTCATTATTTTATTACTCATATTGGTATATTTAAAAAATTATACAAAATTAACATATTATATAATAAAATAGTCCCTAAAAAAGGGACTATTTTATTAAGGGTAATATTTTATTACCTAACTAGAGTAATTATATCTGTTTTTTCCGTCAAATCCCCTACTCCATTTATATATTGCAAATGATAAATATAATTACCATCCTGTATTACACTACCTTTAAATGTGCCATCCCAACCTTTAGCAGGGTCATTTGTAGAAAACATTATACCTCCACTTCTACTGTACACAGTAAAGGAGTAACCATCCTCTGAAACAAAATAAGTTACAGGATGAAATACTTCATTATGTTCATCACCATTAGGAGTAAATACTGAAGGAACAAAAATAATTGGAGTTTGTGAAACACAAGAAATATTAGAAAAACTTCCTTCCACAACAGGACCATAAGGAGTAGTATTTCCTTCAACTGCCTCAATATAATAACAGAACCTTCCATTTCCTTCACCATACTCAGTAACAACATCAATAAATTCTAAAGGTTCAATAGGATAATTTACCCTATCCCAAATATAAATTGGTAATAAATTAAAAGGCATTCTATTAATCGATCGATACAATTTATATTCAGAAACATCTCCTAGCCATTTATCATATTCGTTGAATGTAATTGTATTAGTATACTCATTATCTAAACTAGGATAAATATTACTATAATCTAAATTTATTTCTGTTTCTAATAAAATAGTTTGCGCAAATGAAGTGTCATTTTTATACTCAGGCATATTTACTGGCGGAACAAATAATCTGATACCGCAAGTATCTACAGGGTATATCTGATATTGATAATAGTTATCACTTGTTTTGGCAAATTCATCAGTATAATGAATAGTAGTCCCTCCCTCAAAAGGAATCTCTCCAATCTTACTAAAACTATTTACTTCTCTTAATGAACGAAATACTTCATAATGATCAATAATTGCAGTATTATCTACTAAACAATTAATTTCAACAAATCCGTTATCATGATTTATACTTGCGTATTCAATGTAATTATAGTCTGGTTTTTTAGGTAGGTTTGGGACAAGATCTAATTGATTGGATAGAGCTGAGAAAATAGTATCTCCATCATTAGCTACAATATAGATTTTATAGGAGTGTAAATCCTTTAGGTTTGAAACTACATAATTAGTTATATCCTGCAAATTTGTATCTATAGTTGTAGTTATTCCACTCAAATTAGTTTCCTCAACTATAAGACTATAATAACTTACACCTGATTCCCAGTTAATATATTCATTCCAATTTAAAGTTAAATCATGTGTACACTCATTTAAATCAGAAAAAATATAAATTGAATTATGTAAAGGAGTTGTACTTTTAGAATTATCACAACTATCTAAGGCCCTAATAGTAAAAGTTTCATATTGCGCACCAGCATTAGAATTTAGGTAAGTATAGGTAGAGCTCATCCCTCCAATAACAGTATCAATTGTTATTTCCCCTTGTGCACCCTGTAAATAAATCACATAAATATCAGCACCAGGTGAAGGAACCCAAGAAATTATAGCTTTACCATTTGCATCTACTGAAACATCAGTAATAATAGGAATTAAAGGCGTAATAGTATCCCCTAAATTTGCAACACCTATTGAAGATTTTGACACACAACCACTAGCATCAGGTATTTCTACATAAAATTGAGCATCATCCGTACATTCTTCAGCATCATACAAATAGGAAAGTAAGGGGGTTGTTAAATAATTATAAAATAAAGTAGTTGTTTTTTTAACATACATATCATAATCAACAGCTGAAGTAGCTAATAAAGGGTCATGCACAGAATTCCAATCTAAATTAGCTGAAACTCCTAAATTTATTAGTGTTACGTCCATAAAAATACTATGCAAAGTATCAGAATGCAAATCAGAACCTGTAGTATCGCAACCATCTTTATTGGATAGGAAATAGTATTGAGAAGCCTGATTTCCATTAGCACCTAAATGGGTATAAGTAGTATTTGGAAATAAAATACTATCAATTAAAATAAAAGGACCGCTTTCATTAGTTGAATGCCAAACCATAAAAGGTTCAAGTGTTGGTGGTGCACCATCAATATATTTCCAAGTTAAATCCACATCTCCATTATTCTGCACTGACACACACCTTAAATCAGGAATTGGAGGAACAACTGTAATTTTAATAGTAGCAATAGTAATTCCATTTGCAGGGCAAAAATCATCATAAGCTTTAATAGAAAAAGTAAATATATTGGAAGTTGAATTACATCCTGTTACTGCAGTAATATGATCACAATGCGTTTGCCATTCAAATACCCCAGAAACAAATGAAACTGCTGAAAAAGGAGGGGTAATCGGTGGGGAGGCTCCATTATTAAAAGTAGCACATGGCGGGTTTGCACAAAGAAGAGGGTTTGTATAGTCTACTGAAAACTGCCCTCCGGAAACATCTAATGTAATAGATTGAAACTGCCCTGCCCCATAAGTATCTAAATCTTCTGCATCAATATTAAATGAAACTAATTCACCAGCATATACAGTTGTTTCGTAAGTTGGATTACCATTAAGATCAATAAATGCCTCCGAAATTAATGGCGGATCATTAAAACCATCTTGAGGTTGAGTATATATTATACAGTCCAATAAAACAACTTGTACCTCCCTGTATATTTCAGCTACCAATTGTCCACATTTTCTGGCTTCAACTTTTATACAAGTTACAAATACTCCTGCAGTATTAGAAAAATAGGTGATTTCTCCTGTTTGAGAATTTAATGTAGGGTTTCCTGGAATTGGAGAAGTTACTGAATAAGGAGCTGAAAAAGCTAAGGCCGTTGCATTTGGATTATTAGGATCGTAACTAAAACTATCTCCTAATGGTTCTGCCCAAGAATAAGTAATTTCATCTAACTCTTCATCAGATGCATTGTGAGAATAAGAAAAAGGGTAGCCTAAACAAATAATTGTTTTTGCTAATTCTTTAAATTCAGGAGAAGAATCATAGCAAGGAGCAGCTGGTAATATCCCAACACTTGGATCATTATAAGAGTACATCACCGCTCTCAAAGTCCATGGTAAATTAGCCATTCCATTTGTAATCTGACCACTTCTTGCTGAACTTCCCCAAGTAAAGTGCCATCCTACAGCTGGTGGATTACCACCTAATGTCATTGGATCAGATCTCCATATATATTCCTCAACAGCACCTTCATCACCTGCTGAACAGTCAAAACAAGCATTACCAGAAGCTACTGATCCAGTAGGAGAGATATTCACAACTGAAATAAAATTCATTAAAATCGGAGTACTCTGTCCTACAGCAGGGTAATTATGATGTGTTACTGTTTGAGCTGTTTGTGAGAAAGTAATACCGGAACAATCTCTATACACTTTCATTTCAAATATATACTGCCCTATATTTGGACCTGTTTTTAAGCATTTCCAGGTAATCTCTCCACCCATAAAGTGAGAGGAAAAGGAAAAATAGCTACATAAAACTAAAATTAGAGATATAAATATCTTTTTCATAATTTAAACTATTTCAATAAGTAATTAAGAATTATTTAGCAATCTGTATTTTCTGGGTATACTTTCTCTTAGAAGTTATAAACTCAAATAAATATAGCCCATTATTAATACCCGAAACATCAATTGACTCTACATATGTTGAATTTAATACTTCTTTTCCTAGTAAGTCTATAACTCTTAAATAATCATATTTACCTTCAAAATATAGTTGATCTTTAGCAGGTGATGGATACGCAACAATATCATTCATATCATTTTCATAAAGACCAACAGTCCAAACTTCATTACCTGTAGTAAAATTATCAAAATCTTCAACAGATGACGCAGATCCATCTAATACAACATTGCCTATAGCATCAGTAACAGTATACGCTAGATTAGCGCCATTAATACTTTGTAGGGTATAACATTCATTAAAAACTAATGGAAAGAAATTAGAAACCCCAGTCACTCCACCAAATCCAGAAGCTATAATTAAATTATTACTTACTTGCTTTAAGTACCATGAGTTTTGTTGGTCTCCAGCAACATCAATAGATAATAATCCATCCCAATACGCATTATCAAAGCCAAGGTCTACAATGAAAGATATAGTCTGATTATTTGATGGATCAGCATCAACAACACCGTTTGGCATAGATACATCAATAGTAATCACATCATTGTTCACTAAACCTGTTACGGGATTAAGTAAAACATCTTCAATGTTTAAAGTTGGTAAACTACCAGCCCAAGAATAACTATATTGAAATGTACCATTTAGATTTACGTCAATAGTTAAAGAGGTAAGGGTATTAAAGCCATAATTTTGTATAGTTATTTCCGGAGTAATAGAGGAGCAACCAGTTGAAGCAGAGTTGTTCATAAAACTTCTAGCATCAGTATTATAAGAAGGAGGAGGTAAACAAGATGTCACTAATGAATAAGGTGAAGCAGTTGTACCACAAAGAGTTAAAGTTCTATCAGGACACACTTGATACATAGTTGGCCAATAACCAATAGAATACGCACTTACAACTGCAGTGCTATTTGGGTTTCCATCCGTACAAATTATAGGATAAGGAGTTCCTGCTACCCAATCACCTTGCGAACCAGAACCTCCATTTAGTTGTGCTACAGAACTTCCATCACCCTCAATAAAGAAAACCATTACATCATTTGTAGTAGTAGAACTTACATTAGGCAAACCTGAAGGGCCATGATTTACATATAAATCTTCTAAAGCACCACTAATATGATAAGACCAACATGGAGGACACCATACAGCAGAAAAGTCAAGGAAAACAGTTTTACCAGCATCTAGATAATCGTATAAAGTATGACTAGTTCCGTTAAGATCTACCAATGTAAAGTCAGGAGCTATTGATCCATTAGGAAGTTGTGCATATAAACTTTGAGTTGAAAATAATGCAATTAATGTAATTGATAAATAAATATTTTTCATAATTATAATTTTTAAATTTCTACAAATATATAAAATTTATGTTTGAATTGCATTCTTAATATTATCAAATCAATAAATCTTATGCATTCAAAATTAAATCAGAATGTTACTGATGAAATTCTACTTTTTTCAGTTTCAAACTCCTCTATCACCTCATTTACAATTTTAGCTACCGGCATTATTGTATTTATCATTGCTGAAACCTGTCCAACTTCTAATTCTCCTTCTGCTACATTTCCTTCAAACATTCCTTTTTTCGCCCTTCCTCTACCCAGTAAATCCTTTAATTCTTCTTTTGATGCATTTTCTGCATATGCTTTTTGAATTTTATGATAAAACTCATTCTTTATCAAACGCACAGCCGTCAATTCTTTTAGGGTTAAATCTGTTTCACCTTCATCAGTATTTATTACTTTATTTTTAAAATTAATATGAGCTGAACATTCCTCACTCGCTACAAACCTACTACCCATCTGCACACCATCAGCACCTAATACCATAGCAGCCAACATAGCCTTACCACTCCCAATTCCTCCAGCAGCAATCAAAGGGATATCTACAGTATCAGTAATCATAGGAATTAAACACATAGTTGTAATTTCTTCAGCCCCATTATGTCCACCCGCCTCAAAGCCTTCAGCAACAATTGCATCAACTCCAGCCTCAACACATTTAAGCGCAAACTTTTTATTTGCAATAACATGAACTACTTTTATACCGTTTTCCTGAAAAATAGCTGTATATTTTTTAGGACTTCCGGCTGAAGTAAATACAACCTTCACTCCTTCTTCAATTATTATTTTTACATGTTCTTCAATATCAGGGTACATTAGTGGAATATTTACTCCGAATGGTTTATTGGTTGCTGCCTTACATTTTTTAATATGTTGCCTTAACACATCAGGATACATTGAACCTGAACCAATTAATCCTAAGCCGCCAGCATTACTTACTGCTGATGCTAACTCCCAGCCACTACACCATATCATACCCCCCTGAATAATTGGATATTTTATTCCAAAAAGTTCGTTTATTCTATTCATAAAATTATATACATTTGTTCCGTTCACGAAAATAGAAATTTAACTTAATGTATAAGATGAAAAACGATCAAATAATTTTTGACTTAATTGCAAAAGAAGATAAAAGACAAAGAAATGGAATTGAATTAATTGCCTCAGAGAATTTTGTAAGTGATGAAGTAATGCAAGCAATGGGTTCTTGTTTAACCAACAAATATGCTGAAGGATATCCTAGAAAAAGATATTATGGAGGCTGTGAAGTGGTTGACCAAGTTGAACAATTAGCCATTGACAGAGCAAAAGAATTATTTGGAGTTGAGTACGTGAATGTACAACCCCATTCTGGATCACAAGCCAATGCTTCCGTTTTATTAGCTTGCTTAAATCCAGGTGATAAAATATTAGGATTTAACTTATCACATGGTGGGCATTTAACCCATGGTTCTCCAGTAAACTTTTCAGGAAAATTATACAAAACTTCTTTCTATAATGTAGAGGAGGAAAGTGGTAAAGTAGATTATGATAAAGTAGAAGAAATAGCTATTGCTGAACAACCAAAACTTATTATTTGTGGAGCTTCTGCCTACTCTCAGGATTGGGATTATGCTCGTTTCAGAAAAATTGCCGATAAAGTTGGTGCTTTATTAATGGCTGACATTGCACATCCTGCAGGATTAATTGCTGCAAAATTATTAAATAACCCTGCTCCGCATTGTCATATTTTAACAACTACTACACATAAAACGTTAAGAGGTCCAAGAGGGGGAATGATAATGATGGGAAAAGATTTTGAAAACCCTTGGGGATTGAAAACACCAAAAGGAAAAATTAGAATGATGTCTGCAATTTTAAATTCAGGCGTATTTCCAGGCTCACAAGGTGGACCATTAGAACATATAATAGCTGGAAAGGCAATTGCTTTTGGAGAAGCACTCAAACCAGAATTTAGAGTCTATGGAAAACAAGTCATAACCAATGCAAAAGTAATGGCGCAGTGCTTTATTGATAAAGGGTATAAAGTTATTTCAGGAGGTACTGAAAATCATTGTATGCTTATTGATTTAAGAAGTAAAAATATTACAGGAAAAGATGCTGAAAACGCATTAGTTTTAGCTGACATTACTGCTAACAAAAATATGGTTCCTTTCGATACACAATCTCCTTTTATTACTTCAGGAATTAGAGTTGGAACACCCGCAATTACTACTAGAGGAGTAAAAGAAGATACCATCCCATATATTGTTGACTTAATTGATAAAGTAATTCTTAATCATGAAGATAAAACCGTAATTACTGAAGTAAAAAATGCGGTGAATAAATTAATGAGTAAATACCCTATTTTTGCTTAATACAAATGCAGCCAATAGATATAGAACAAGAAAAGAAGGAAATACTTAATAAGTATAAATCATTATTAAGAGTATGTGCTGATACTACCAGCAAAGAGGATAAAAAAGAAATACGAAAAGCCTTTAATCTTGCAGTTGAAGCGCATAAAGAAATGAGAAGAAAATCAGGAGAACCTTATATCTTACATCCTATTGCTGTTGCCCATATTGCTGCTAAAGAAATTGGCTTAGGAACTACTTCTATTATATGTGCATTACTACATGATGTTGTTGAAGATACCGACTATACTTTAAAGGATATTGAAAAAATATTTGGAAAGAAGGTTGCTAAAATAATTGATGGGCTTACAAAAATTCAAGATATATTTGACAAAAATGTATCACTACAAGCTGAAAATTTTAGAAAAATGCTACTTACTCTATCGGATGATGTAAGGGTAATACTAATAAAATTAGCTGATCGCTTACACAATATGCGAACTTTGGATGCCATGAAGAAATCCAAACAGCTAAAAATTGCTTCTGAAACACTTTATTTATATGCCCCACTTGCCCATAGATTAGGGCTTTATCCAATCAAAACAGAGTTAGAGGATCTAGGTTTGAAATTCACCAAACCTGAAGTATACAAAGCTATTGCTGAAGCGTTAAAAGCAACAAAAGAAGAACGTAATAAATACATAACAAAGTTTACCAAACCAATTAAGGCAAAGTTAAAAGATAATGAACTTGAATTTTCAATAAAAGGAAGGTCAAAATCTATCTTTTCTATTCGAAATAAAATGGTATCTAAAGGGGTTAATTTTGATAATGTATTTGATAAATTTGCTGTAAGGATTATTGTTGACAGCCCTATCGAAACTGAAAAGTCAGACTGTTGGAAAATATACTCAATTGTTACTGATTTTTATAGACCAAACCCTGATAGGTTAAGGGATTGGATATCCACCCCAAAAGCCAATGGGTATGAATCCTTACACACTACTGTAATGGGTGATAAAGGAAAATGGGTTGAGGTACAAATTAGAAGCAGGAGAATGGATGAGATTGCCGAGAAAGGATATGCAGCACACTGGCGATATAAACAAAAAGGGAGTAAAGAATCTTCATTAGATGAGTGGATTGAAAAAATTAGAGAACTACTTGATAATCCTGAAACAAATGCAATTGATTTTATTGATGATTTTAAATTAAATCTATACTCAGGAGAAATCTATATTTTTACTCCTAAAGGTGATTTAAAAACATTACCAAAACACGCAACTGCACTTGATTTTGCATTTGAAATTCATACTGATGTAGGATTGAGGTGCATGGGAGTAAAAGTAAATGGAAAACTAGTTTCACTGAGCCATCAATTAAATAGTGGTGACCAAGTGGAAGTAATTACCTCACAAAAACAAAGACCCAGAAGAGATTGGCTCAGATTTGTAATAACTTCCAGAGCAAAATCCAAAATAAAATCCGCATTAAAAGAGGATAAAAAAGTAATTGCCGTTGTTGGAAAAGAAATTGCTGAGCGAAAATTAAAACAACTAAAATTAAAATTAAATCGACAAACCGAAACGGAACTCATTAAGTACTTTAATACGGGTACTTCAATAGATTTATATTTTCGCTTTGGTACGGGTGCTATTTCAAATACTGAAATTAAAGAGTTTGTGCGCTTAAAAAATAGAGGTTGGTACCAATCGATTAAAAATAAAATTTACGGTCCACCAGTTCCTTCTATAAAAACAGTAAAAACATCTGAAAAGATTATTGTTTTTAATGATGAGGATGAAGTGTTAGACTATAAAATGGCTGCTTGTTGCAATGCTATTCCTGGCGATTCTATATTTGGTTTTTTAACAGTTGTTGATGGCATAAAAGTACATAGGTCGGATTGCCCAAATTCTATACAATTACGTTCTAATTACGCCTACAGAATATTGAAATCTAAATGGATATTTAAGGATGAAATTGATTTCGTAGCAACCATAAATATTAAGGGATTTGATAGTGTAGGACTTATGAACAAAGTTACACAGATTATCTCAAACCAAATGAATGTAGATATTAAATCAATAAATATAAGTAGTGATGATGGTATTTTTGAAGGAATTATAACCCTAAAAGTTCGTAATGTCTCTTTCTTAAAAGAGCTAACAACTAAACTTAAAAAAGTAGAGGCAATTACCTCAATAACACGAACTTATAAACACAACTAATTTTTTCAATCATTATTGAGTATTTACCTTACCTAAACACCATTTTTTTATATTTTTGTTTTTTAATAACGCAATTGTGTCAAACCAAAAAATAATTGAAACCGTTACCGAGATATTTACTGAATATCTCATAGAAAACAAGCAAAGGAAAACTCCTGAGCGTTATGCAATCCTCAACGAAATTTACGAATTTGAAGGTCATTTTGACATTGAGTCAATGTACATTCAGATGAAAAATAAGAATTACCGTGTAAGCCGTGCTACTCTTTACAATACAGTTGAGATTTTATTGGATTGTCATTTGATTAGAAAACACCAATTCGGCAAGGCACAAGCACAATACGAAAAATCATATTCTAATCGTCAGCACGACCATTTAGTATGCACCAGTTGCGATAAAGTAATTGAGTTTTGTGACCCAAGAATACAAGGAATTAAAAATGTAATTGAAGAAAGTATGAACTTTAAAATAAGTAGACATGCTCTTAATTTATATGGCTTATGCCAAGATTGTCAAACAAAGATAAATAAATAGAAATTTTAAAATAATAGATGAAAGCAGATGTTTTATTAGGTCTTCAATGGGGTGATGAAGGAAAAGGAAAAATTGTAGATGTACTGACATCAAATTACGATATTATTGCGCGTTTTCAAGGAGGACCAAATGCTGGTCATACCCTAGAATTTAATGGCATAAAACATGTATTACACACTATTCCTTCAGGAATATTTCATCCTGGAGTTGTAAATTTAATTGGAAATGGTGTCGTAATTGACCCAGTTATTTTCGAAATAGAAATTAACGAAATTAAAGCCCTTGGTATTCCTATGTCAGAATTGTTAATTTCTAAAAAAGCACACCTTATCCTTCCTACCCATAAATTATTGGATGCGGCAAGTGAAAAAGCAAAGGGAAAAGAGAAAATTGGCTCTACACTAAAAGGAATTGGGCCAACTTATATGGACAAAACTGGGAGAAATGGACTTAGAGTTGGTGATATTTCTGCTATTGATTTCAAGGCAAGATATGAGAAGTTAAAACAAAAACACATTCAAATCTTGAACTTTTACGATTTTCAGTATGAATTGGAAGAATTGGAAACAGCTTGGTTTGCTTCATTAGCGACCTTAAAAAGTTTTGATCATATTGAAAGTGAGCACTACATTCATAAGGCATTAAAGGAAAATAAAAAGATATTAGCTGAAGGCGCTCAAGGTGCACTTTTGGATATTGATTTTGGTTCTTACCCTTTTGTTACTTCATCTAACACCATTACAGCAGGTGCATGTACAGGTTTGGGAATTGCTCCTAACAAAATTGGAGAAGTATTCGGAATTTTTAAAGCTTACTGTACTAGAGTTGGAAGCGGACCATTTCCATCAGAATTATTTGATGAAGTAGGTGCTCATTTAGGAAAAGTAGGAAATGAATTTGGTGCAACTACTGGCCGAGCAAGAAGATGTGGTTGGATAGATATTCCTGCACTTAAATACGCTATTAATATTAATGGGGTAACGCAACTAATAATGATGAAAGCGGATGTATTATCAGGAATTGATACCATTAAAGCCTGCACGCATTATGAGTTAAATGGCAACCAGATTAACTATTTACCATTTGAGAATAATAATGGCCTTACTCCTGTTTACAAAGAGTTAAAAGGCTGGAAAATGGACTTAATGCAACTAGATAGCTTAGCTGATGCACCTAAGGAAGTTCATGATTATATTTCTTGGCTTGAGGATGTTTTAGAAACACCTATTTCAATTGTATCGGTTGGTCCTGATAGAAAGCAAACTTTATTCAGATAAAATTTGAAGATTCTATTTCATATTTTACTCGTAAGCTTGAGTGTTAATTTAATTGCTCAAGAAAGTAAAAAAATAGAAATTTTGAATGCTGATAATACCTATGCTAACGCAAATATTCATCCTGATTATTGGCGTTTAATTGGGAATGTATCCTTTCAGCATAATAATACAATAATGACATGCGATTCTGCTTATCATTATACTTCCGAAAACAAAATGAAAGCCTTTGGAAAAATAAAAATTAACCAAGGCGATAGCATTACCATTACAGGGGAAAAACTTACTTATTTTGGTGCAGAAAACAAGGCAGACATAAAAGTAAATGTGGTGCTTATTGATAAGCACATGACCTTAAAAACCGAACAAGTATTTTACAATTTAAGTACGAATATCGCCTCCTACCCTCAAAAGGGAACTATTATTGATAATGAAAAAACAATCAATTCCAAAAGAGGGGCTTACCATTCCAATATTCATAAATTTATTTTTAAGGATTCAGTAGTAGTAATTGCTAAGGATTACAAGATACTTACCGACAATATGCACTACAATTCCAACAGTGAGGTTACTTACTTTTTCGGTCCTTCCTTTATTATTTCGGACAGCAAAACTATTTATTGTGAAAATGGTTGGTACAATACTAAAACTGACATAGCACAGTTTAGAGAAAACTCTTACATTACTACTGATAGTTACCTACTGAAAGGCGATAGTTTGTACTACAACAAAAACAAACAATACGGAAAAGCATTCAGTAATGTAGAACTAATTGATACAGTTGAAAATATGACTGTATATGGAGGGATTGCCGAATACTTTGAAGATGAAGAAAAAATAATCATTAGTGAAAAACCTATGCTAGAGCTACTCTTTGAAGAGGATACCCTATTTATGCACGCAAAGCAGTTTGTTTCTCAGCAAAAAGAAGGTGCAAAAAAGATACTCGCCTACCCTAAAGTAAAATTCTTTAAAACAGATTTTCAAGGGAAATGTGATTCCCTTAGTTATAATTTTACGGATTCCATTGTGGAGATGTTTGATAGGCCTGTACTCTGGTCGGATGACTTTCAGATAACAGCTGATAGTTTGCAGTTCTTAGTGCATAAAGGAAAAATATCGCGTATGTTTTTAAGCCCCAACCCTATGGTTATTTCTCAGGAGGATTCCTTGGATTATAACCAGATAAAAGGAAAGGATATGACGGCTTATTTTACAAATAATAAAATGAGGCGCATGGATGTAAAGGGTAACGGACAAAGTATTTTCATCATAAGAGATGAGGAAACTGAAGATAAAATAGGACTCAATTATACGGAATGTACCGATTTGATTCTCTACTTTAAAAACAATAAATTAAAAGAGGTTACTTATGAAGTTGAACCTACCTCCACCACTACTCCCTACCAGGATGTAGAGGAAAAAAACCGTTACCTAAAAGGCTTTTTATGGAGAGGTGATGAGCAACCAAAAACAAAAGAGGATATTTTTACTGAAATATAATAAAAGAAGTTCTTCTATTTTTTTCTCTATCTTTTCCTAGAGGCTGGCTTTCTCCAAAACCTTTGTAAGTCAATTTATTTCCAAGCTTAGCACTTAAGTATTCAAACACAACTTTAGCCCTTTTCTGGGATAGGATTTGATTATCCATTTCATTTCCCACATCATCCGTATGCCCTTGAATTTCAATTTGTAAATTAGGGTTCTTTTTAAGGTAAGCAATCAGTTTATCCAATTCAGCAAAAGAACTTTGTTCCAAAGCATAGGAATTACTCGCAAAACTTACATTCTTTAAGATTACCTCCTCTCCTGCTTTTTGGGTAATAATATCCATTTCTAAATCCGCCAATGGCTCGGCTTGTAAATTTTCTGGTAATTCAAACTGAAAGATATCCTCCTTTCCAAAACCACTTACATCAGATGCATAGTAAGCCGTTTTTCCGTTAGCGGCTACAATTAATGAGTTTTCCGTATTATGGGTGTTGATTGGGTAGCCCATGTTATTTGGCAAGCCCCACTCCTTTGCAGTATTTTTTCTTCTGCTAACGAATAAATCATAATCCCCAAAACCCGTATGCCCATCAGAAGCAAAATAGAAAGTTAGGTTATCAGGATGTACAAAAGGCGACATTTCATCATATTGGGTATTGATAGTATCGCCTAAATTTACAGCAGGCAAAAAGCCTTTTTGGGTAATTTCTGAACGCCAAATATCTTTTCCGCCATAACCACCTGGGCGATTGCTCACAAAATACAAATACTTACCATCAGGTGAAAAACAACCTTGTGACTCCCAATGTTTGGAATTGATTATTTTTCCTGCATTATAGGTTGTATTGTTTAGCATCAAATACAAATCGCACCTTCCTTGTCCATCATCACGATTGCAGGCTGTGTACACAACTATTTCCTTGTCAGCCGAAAAGGAAAAAGCACCCTCATTCCTATCCGTATTTATTGCTCCTGGGTAAGCCAAAGCTTCTTGCCAACTCCCCTGCTCATTTCTAGTAGAAATATAAAAATCCTCTTGAGGTACATAGCCTTTTTCAGCTATTCTTTTGGTAAAGACTAAGGTATTCCCATCTATGGAAAGTGCAGGTAAATATTCTTCCATTTCTGTATTGATATTCGCTCCTAAATTCTCAGGATTAAAAGCTACAGGCTGACGAATTGCATCCATTGAAAAGATACAGTTCTTAATGAATAAAGTAGTATTTCCTCCTAGCACATCAGTATTCAACTGCTGAGCCGCTTTAAAATAATGCAAGGCATTTTCATAATAGCCATTACTATAATACAGCTTTGCAATTTGCTCAATCCCCATTACATCAGAAGGGGTGTTCTCATCATATACATAAAGCATATAGCGAGCAGACTCTTCAATATCCCCAAGGTCAGCATAAATGCTAGCCATTAATAAATTGGGTTTAGTCCAATCCGCATTTTTGGACAATATCTTTTCAGTGAGTTTCTTGGCTTTTTCTACTTTTCCTTCATGAAAATAAGCTACTGCCTTATCATAAGTTTTATAATCCTTTTTTTGTGCAAAGGAAATTGCAGGCAGTAAAAATAATATAAGAACTAGTGTTCTCATTAAGGGATGTTCATGTATTTATGGCTTTGCAGAGAAATAGTCCAATCCTTATTTTCTTTTACAAAATCAATAATCATTGGGATTATTTTTTCTCGTTTGCTCCATTCAGCTTGTAAATACAATTTACAATCAGAAGACAAACCCTCCCTTTGCTCTTCAGCCCAAATAAAATCATGCTTATTATTCACAATAACTTTTAACTCACTTGATATTGGTTTTATTGCAGGCAATGGCGGCTGCATCTTTTTAGGAGACACACACACCCAATCAAAATCACCACTATAAGGGTACGCTCCTGAAGTTTCCAAATGTATTTTTAATCCCTCTTTTTTAAGGGCAGTAGTCAATTTATCCAAATTCCACATCAATGGCTCACCTCCTGTAATTACAACAGTGTCCACAGGATATTCAGCAATATCTTTTAGGATATCAGTAATTGAAGTTGGAGGATGCAAATCAGCATTCCAACTTTCCTTTACATCACACCAGTTGCATCCTACATCACAACCTCCAATTCGCAAAAAATAAGCAGCTGTACCTGAGTAATACCCTTCTCCTTGTACGGTATAGAATGCCTCCATTAAAGGAAGCATTTCACCACTATCAACTGCTAATTTTGTTTGTTTATCCATATTGGCAAAAATATGTTTTTTCTGAAGAAGAATACTATCTTTGTTCCTTAATAAAACTGATATAATGAAGCAGATAATTGAATGCGTACCTAATATCTCAGAAGGAAGAGATGCTGAAAAAATTAAAATAATTTCCCAAATAGTAGAAGAGATTGATGGCGTGAAATTACTGAATGTAGACCCAGGAAAAGCAACTAACCGAACAGTAATTACCTTTGTAGGTGAGCCACAACCTGTAATTGATGCAGCATTCCTATTGATACAAAAAGCACAAGAATTGATTGACATGAGTAAACATTCAGGAGAACACCCAAGAATGGGAGCTACTGATGTTTGTCCGCTAGTTCCTATTGCAAATATTAGCATGGAACAATGTGCTGAGTGGGCACATAAACTAGGAAAAAGAGTAGGGACTGAATTAGGAATTCCTGTTTACCACTATGAAGCGGCTGCAAAAGAAGAGAAAAGAGTAAACCTTGCAAACTGTCGTAAAGGAGAATATGAAGGACTTTCCAAAAAATTAGTAGATGCTGAGTGGAAACCTGATTTCGGTCCTGCTGAATTTAATAAATCAGTTGAAAAATCAGGAGCAACAGGAATTTCAGCTCGTGACTTTTTAGTAGCTTACAATGTTAACTTAAACACCACTTCAACTCGTAGAGCAAATGCAGTAGCTTTTGACATCCGTGAAGCAGGAAGAATAAAAAGAGAGGGAGGAACATTATCAGGAAAGGTAATGAAAGATGCAGATGGAAATCCGTTAAAAGAACCAGGATTATTCAAAGCGGTAAAAGGAATTGGTTGGTATATTGAAGAGTATGGCGTAGCGCAAATCTCTTATAACCTAACGGACATCAACATCTCTCCTTTACATGAGGTATTCGACAAAACTTGTGAGCGTTCAATCGCAAGAGGAATGCGAGTTACAGGGTCAGAATTAATTGGTTTAGTACCTAAAAAAGTATTGATTGATGCAGGAAAACACTTCCTTAAAAAACAAGAACGATCCACAGGAATTCACGAAAGTGAAATCATAAAAATTGCTATTAAAACTTTAGGACTTGATGAATTAGCCCCATTCGACCCGCAAGAAAGAGTAATTGAATATATGTTGGAAAGTGATGCTAACAAGCCACTAGTAAACATGAGCCTTACTGGTTTTGCAAATGAAACAGCAAGCGAAAGTCCTGCTCCTGGAGGTGGGTCAATTGCTGCTTATTGTGGAGTAATGGGTGTTGCATTGGGAACTATGGTTGCAAACCTATCGGCACACAAAAGAGGTTGGGATGATAGATGGGAAGAATTTTCTGATTGGGCAGAAAAAGGAATGGCTTACCAAAATACTTTGTTGGACTTAGTAGATGAGGATACCAATGCCTTTAATAAAATTATGGATGCTTTCAGATTACCAAAAGATACAGAAGCAGACAAAGCTAAAAGACAAAAAGCGATACAAGCAGCTACAAAATATGCTATCCTCACTCCTTTTAAAGTGATGGAAACGGCTTACAACTCAATGGAGGTAATGAAAGCCATGGCGGAATTTGGAAACCCTAACTCAGTAACTGATGCTGGAGTGGGTGCACTCTGTGCCCGTACTGCTGTAATTGGTGCTTTCCTTAATGTGAAAATTAACTGTGGCGATTGTGAAGACAAAACCTTTGTAGTAGATATTTTAGAGAGAGGACAACAATTAGTTGATGATGCTTGTGCTTTGGAAGATGAGATTATGCAAATTACGAATTCAAAAATAAATTAAAAACTATGTCAGAAGAAATGAAAGCTTGCCCAGTATGTGAATCGCCTTATGGATATTCTACAGGAAATGATTCCTACACATGTCCTGAATGTGCAAATGAATGGAACCCGAAAGAAATAGAAATGGAGGGAGAATTAAAAGTATTGGATAGCAATGGGACTCGTTTACAAACAGGTGATAGCGTTATCGTCATTAAAAATTTACCCGTAAAAGGTGCTCCAAGACCAGTAAAAGCAGGTACAAAAGTAAAGAACATCCGCCTTACTGAAGGAGAACATAACATCAACTGCAAAATTGATGGTTTTGGTTCAATGCAACTGAAATCGGAATTTGTGCGAAAAAGTTAATTTTAAAGGAATGGAAGAACAAGAAAAAGAAGTGCCAGAAAGAAGTAAAATCAAAACTAACCTGCACCCAAACAATAAAAACAGGGAGCAATATGATTTAACGGTATTAGTAAAGGAATTTCCAGCATTAAAAAAACACATAAAACCAAATAAATACGGAGAGGATACTATTCAGTTTTCTGATCCTGCAGCTGTAAAACTACTTAACAAAGCTCTGCTAAGTAATTATTATGGAATAAAAAATTGGAATTTTCCAGACACGAACCTATGCCCTCCTATCCCAGGTAGAGCAGATTATATTCATTATATGTCTGATTTGCTAGAAGGAAAAGATGATATTACTTGTTTGGATATTGGTGTTGGTTCAAATTGCATTTACCCAATACTCGGTATTAGTGAATACAAATGGAATTTTATCGCTTCTGATGTAAGTGCTAATGCTATTGTGTGTGCAAAAGAAATCATAAAAGCTAATCCTACCCTTAGAGGCAAAGTAAAATTCAGATTACAAAAAGATGAAAATAGAATTTTTAAAGGCATCATTAAACCTAAGGATAAAATTGATGTAAGTATTTGCAACCCTCCTTTTCATGCATCAAAAAAAGAAGCACTTAAGGGGAGTATGCGAAAAGTAAGAAACCTTACCGGAAAAAGGTCAAAAAAGATACAACTCAACTTTTCAGGAATGGTAAATGAAATGATCTGTGAAGGAGGAGAAAAGCAGTTTATCCAGAACATGATAACCGAAAGTGTGAACTATGCTGAAAACTGCTTATGGTTTACTACATTAGTTTCCAATGAAAAAAACCTGAATAGAATTTATAGCTCTTTAGAAAAGGTAGAAGTAAGTGAAGTGAAAACTATTCACATGGGTACTGCTAATAAAATAAGCAGAATTGTAGCTTGGACTTTCCTAACGAAAGATGAACAAAAGCAATGGAAAAAGAACTAAATCATTTCTTCAATACTACCATAACTACTGCTTTAGGGAAATTAAAGGAAGATAGCAAAGCTGAATGGGGAATAATGACTCCTAAACAAATGCTCATCCATTTGACGCAAAGCAGTAAAATGATGCATTTAGATAACACTAAACTAATCATTAAAGAAAAATACATTGAAAAAGCCATTTCCTTTTTATATACTGAAAAACCCATAAGCAGAGGAATAGAAATACCAAAAGATATCGGTTACAACTTTGAGGATGGCATTGCAGAGGATATTGAACAGTTAAAAGAAGAGTTAATAGAATCTACCAATGCTATGCTAATCTTCTTAACTGAAAATAGTGATTTTAAAGCGATACATCCATTTTTCGGGGAGTTAACTGCTGAACAATGGTTACTCTTTCAAAGAAAGCATTTTACGCATCATTTGAGTCAGTTTAATTTACTTTAAATTGATTTGTAATTTTTTAAGTATCTGATATTAAATAAAATATATATACTTATCTAAATTAAAATTTCATCAGTATGAATACGTATAGATTTGGTATTTTAAATTCATATTATTGTAAAATATTAACCAAATCAAAACAATATGAAAAAATTACTTTATTTATTCTTAGCAGGATCAATTGTTTTTGCTGCTTGTAAAAAGGAAGATGACGCACCAGTAGCTATCAATGGCTGTACAGAGTCCACTGCAACTAACTACAATTCAAATGCCACTAATGATGATGGTTCATGCACTTATGATCTTGTAGGGAAATGGACGGCTACTAATGTAGTTATAGACTCAACACTTACAGTGTCATATATGGGAGAAACGATTGATTCATTATCTAGTTCAGGAAACAGGACATTAACAACACAAATGGTAGGTAGCCCAACAAGTTTAGAGTTTATGTCAAATGGAACAGTATGGGATGGAAACGATACCCTTGACTATACAACAAATGGGACTATATTATTAGTTGAGAATGTAGGTGGTTTTCATTATTCTATTACTAATAGCAACCTTTCACTTACAGGGGCAGAAGAAATGGACTGGACAGAGACTGTAGATTTTGGGAATGGCCCAATGGAGATTGATTATTATTACCTTTATTCAAATACTCTTAATTTTACTAGAAACACAAGTGGTATTATAAATAATAATATAAGTCAAAGAGCTGGAAATACTAATCATGGTTGGTTACCTAAACCAAAACTACCAACTATTTTAAAAGATATTAAATAAATTCAATAAAATGAAAAAAATACTTTACACATTATTAGCAGTATCTATTGTATTTGCTGCTTGCAAAAAAGAAGAAGATGATATTGTAACTCCAGCAGAAGATCCTATTGTAGGAACATGGACAACAACAAAGATAACTGAAGATGTATACTTCTCTGTTTCTATGGGCGGGATAATAGTTCAAGAAGAAGATTATTTAGATGTAATGACAGATTCATTAGACCCTTCATCAATGAGTTTTTTAAGTAATGGAACGCTTTATATGTATGGAGATGAGGAAATGGATACTGTTTCCTGGGCTAAATCTGGTGATATACTATCTATAACTGATGAAGACACTACAACAAATGTAACTATTCATACGCTAAACACTACTGATTTAATTCTTGTATTGAGAATAGATACTGCATATTCTGATCAGGGTGTAGATGTAGTCTATGATATTACACAAACATTAGAGCTTACAAGAAATACACTTATAGCAGAAAATGTAAACCAAAGATTAGGAAATACTAGCAATAATAGTTGGTTTGATAAAACAGAAACTCTAAATAGAATTCGAAAAAATTAAATAATCGCTAACAAATAAGCACCTTGCGTGTTTACATTATAAAAAGGAATGCTCCACTTAAGGCATTCCTTTTTTATTTGTTCCCATTTGTATTTTGCTACTGAAGAATCAATAATAACTTGTTTGCAGTTTATATTTTCTAAATCTAGTTTTACCTTATTAGAAACAATTATATAATCGACAGAAAAAGGAGTAGTTGGCTTTATAAACTCCTTATCCCATAGCAATACCTTCTTATCAAAAAACTGAATATAATTACCCTCTCTGAAATAATTATTGGCTAAAAAAACAGCCGGGACTAAGGTTGACTCTATCACTCTCCTCTCCCACCTAAAATGCTGTATATTAAAACGCATTTTACTTTTATCATTATTTAAACTTTCTGAAGCGATAAAATAGTTTTGGTTTCCATCCACAAAATCAATAGCTCTTTCCTTGGCAACATCATACACTATAAAATATTGTTGTTGCTTAGCAGAATGTTGCTCGCCTATTTGCATACCCATAAATAGTATTGATAGACAAAAAGAAACTTGAATTGTTCTTGCTTTTTTATTCATAATCGCTATAATAAATAGAAAAATAATCCCATAAATAATTAGCGTTTCTCCTTTAGTAATACTAATTCCTAAGCTTAAAGAATAAGGTAAAGATTCCACCCATTTTACAGATAAATTCAAGAAGAAAAGTAGCTTATTAACCACCCATGAAATATAGATTGGAAAAACTGGAATAGCACTTATCACAAACAATAGAATACCCCCATTTATAATAAAAGTAGCCAGTGGAATAACAAATAAGTTAGAGAGTAAAAAATAATTTGGGAACTGATGAAAATAGTACATTCCTAGTGGAAAAGTGGCTAACTGTGCTGCAATAGATACAGCAGTAATTGCCCAAATTTTATCCAGCAACCAATTGGAAGGCCTAAACAAATTATACAGTTTAGGTTGCAAATAAACAATACCCAATACAGCTGCATAAGAAAGTTGAAACCCAACTTGCAATAAAATATAAGGATTATACAGTAGTAACACAAAAGCGGAAGCAGCAAGAGTGTTATAAATATTTGTTTCTCGATTAAGAGCCGAACCAATAATAATGAACGAAAACATAGTAGCTGCTCTAAGCACTGATGGAGATAAACCCGTAAGCAAAGCATAAGCCCAAAGTGATAAAATAAGTACAATTGCCTTTAGGTAATTCCCATATTTTATGTTGCAAAAAAAGAAAAACAAGGAATTAAGTACTAAATAGATAATCCCCACATGCAAACCTGAAACGGCTAACACATGCATTGCCCCCGAACTAGAGTATGTCATAATAGTTTCTCTGTCCAACAAATCCTTATACCCCAAAAGCAAGGCAGAAATTACAGCTAGCTCTTTATCTTTAAAGTTATTTTCCAATACTTGCAATAATTGTTTTTGATATACAAAAGCAAATTTCATAATAGAGAAATCTTCTTGAATACTTATGCGTTTCCAAGCATCATTTCTCACATACTGCTGAGCAGTTATTCCACTATTATACAGGTAGTTTTTATAATTAAATTGAGCAGGATTAGTAGGATTTTCTATGGATTTCCACTTTCCATATATAACGATTTTATCACCATAAGTTAGTAATTTTGATGTTGTATCTTTAGCTAAATATAATATTGCTTTCCCTTCCGTATTTTTCCAGCTATTTGCTGATTTTACTGCAATAACTTCAGCCTCACATTTAAATGATTTGGCTTTAGCAACTACATCTTCTTTTAATACAACTATTGATGCGTCAATATTTAACTTATTAAAATTTAAAAGTAGATTTGAGGGCTTATTGTATTCAGTAATTAGCACTCCAAAAACAAGAATCAATACATTAATAACTGCACCAAAAACCCATCTTCTGCTGTAAGCTGTGAAATAATTTTTAAAAAAGGATATTACCAAAAGGCTAGTAAATAAAAATAACGTTAACTCCAGTATAGCTAGTTTGTTAAAATTATAATGAACAGCACTAATAATCCCAATAAGCAAAGGAATTAATAACCTGAAGAGTGGTATTTTATTCCAAGTTTTCATTTGGATAAATTTAATATATTTGTCGTAAATTATCAATCATGAAGAAAATACTTTTATTCTCAGTTCTAGCAATAATTTTTAACGCTTGCGAAAAAAGTACATCTGGGTGTACTGAACCAGCTGCAGTTAACTACAACATCCATGCCGATTATGATGACGGAAACTGCACTTATATCTCTGATATAGTGTTTTATGAAGATGTAGCAGCAGCAGTATATTTTGATATACTTGGGGTTGAGTGGCTCGATTTATCTGTTGATGGTGAATATATTGGAACTTTAGATGCTACACTTGGTTTAACCTATATTCCAGATTGCAATGAAATTGATGCCATTACTTTCTCTTTAGAATGGGTAGATAGTCACTCTTCTTCTTTCACCTGGACAATAAGAGATGAAAATGGTTTTAAGCATTATGAGGGTTTTGAAGCTGTAATACCTAATGATTGCCTCCAAATTGAACTGACATTTAAGAAAATTCAGGAATACAAAGAATCTAAATAGATACTATTATAAGCTGAGCAGCATTCTTTGAGGCGCCCTTTTTATTTAGCAAATCACTGAGCTCATCATAATTATTTAAGATTTTCTCTTTTTCATTTAAAAGAATATCCAGTTCTTCTTTTAGCTTATTTTTATTCAAATCAGCTTGAATGAGTTCCTTCACAACCAACTTATCCATTAGGATATTTACTAAAGATAAATACTTAATTTTAATCAGGTTCTTTGCTATAAGATAAGTAAGCCAATTAGTTTTGTAACACACTACTTGAGGCACATTGAATAGTGCTGTTTCTAGAGTAGCAGTACCTGAGGTAACCAATGCAGCTATTGCATTTGAAAGCAATCCATAAGTTTCATCAAATACCAATTCTACATTTTTTCCTTTTATGAAAGATTGATAATACTCCTTACTAAATGTATTGGTTGCTGCAACAACAAATTGATGATTTGGATAATCATCAACTACCTTTAACATTTCAGGAAGTATACCTTCAATTTCTTGTTTTCTACTGCCAGGTAATAAGGCAATAATTGGTTTGTCTGCTCTACAAGTAAATTTAAAGTTTCCTTTAGCTATTTCATCCAATAAAGGATTACCAACATACGTTACATCCATCCCATTTTTCTGATAGAAATCAACTTCAAAAGGGAAAATTACCAATAGCTTATCTACATATTTTTTTATTTTTGAAACTCTACTTTTATTCCAAGCCCATACTTTTGGTGATATGTAAAAGAATACCTTAATCCCATGCTGTTTTGCGAACTTAGCAATCTTCAAATTAAAGCCCGGATAATCAACTAATACGATTGCATCAGGTTTATATTTCAAAATATCTTGCTTACAATACTTCAGGTTTTGTTTTATTGCCCCTAAGTTTTTTAAGACATCCAAAAGCCCCATAAAAGCAGTATCCTTTATATGCTTAGCCAACTCAACTCCTTCTGCAAGTAATCGCTCTCCCCCCCAAGCTCTCAATTTTAAATCAGTATTACATTTTTTAAGTTCACACACTAAATTTGCGGCATGCAAATCCCCTGAAGGTTCTCCTGTGATAATGTAAATTTTCAAATTAAACGAGTTTTAAAATAAGCACTAAAACAGCATATAATATAGTTGCCCCCAAAATACCTCTTGCGACCTCATCCCTATACATTTTCATCTGCATAAAAAATAAAATGGTGTTGGTTAAAAACACACTCAAACTGATATGATGGGTAAGCGTTCCCATTCTGTTAATCGTACGTAAAGCAGTATCCAACTCTACTTCCAAATAAAAACCAACATAAATTATAAAAGCAATAACAGGAGCAATTACACCAATTAGCACCCCTATTATCAACTGTTTATTCATCTGACAACATTTTATTTAAAGTTGAAATAGAAGGATAAGCTGTGACATCAAACTGTACAGGAACTACAGACACATAATGATTAGCTAGCGCCCACTCATCTGTATCCGTCCCTTTATCATAGTTCACAAACTTCCCTGTAAGCCAATAATACGTTCTTCCTTTAGGGTCTGTTCTCTCTTCAAACTCCTCCTCCCAATTAGCAAGGGCTTGTCGGCATACTTTAATTCCTTTTATTGATTCATTTTCTTTAGCCTTTGGGATATTTACATTCAAGCAAACTCCCCTATCCATTCCATTTTTCAAAACAGATTCCGTTACTTTCCTGATGTATATTTCTGCTTCTGAAAAATCAGCATTATGTGCAAAATCTAAAAGCGAAAAACCAATAGCAGGTATTCCTTCCAAAGCACTCTCAACAGCAGCTGACATAGTACCAGAATAAATAACATTAATTGATGAATTAGAACCATGATTCACTCCTGAAACACATAAATCTGGTTTTCTATCCATCAACTGATTCACCGCCAATTTCACACAATCAACAGGAGTGCCACTACAAGCATATTCTTTTTGAACACCTTCATCAATCACTACTTTATCGCACCTTAAAGTAGCTTCAATCGTAATGGCGTGTCCCATTCCCGATTGAGGCCCATCTGGAGCAACTACAACTACATCACCAAAATCATTCATTATCCGAATTAAATTACGAATTCCTGGAGCCGATATTCCATCATCATTAGTTACTAATATTAAAGGTCGTTTCATTTGCAGTAGTTTTAACACAACAAAACTACTATAATATTGTTGTATATTTAGAAGGATTTTTTCTAATTTTGCAAAACATTAAAAAACACAACTATGATTTGGATAATAATGATTGCCTTTATGATTGTTGGAGGTATAGTAAGCTCAAGACTTAAAAGTAAAGTTAAAAAATATAGCCAAATCCCTACCTTATCAGGGATGAGCGGAAAAGAAATAGCTGAAAGAATGTTGGCAGACAATCATATATATGATGTAAAAGTGATTTCAGTACCTGGTAAATTAACTGACCACTACAACCCAATGGATAAAACCGTAAACTTAAGCCCAGAAGTATACCAAGGAAGACATGTGTCGGCTGCTGCAATTGCTGCACACGAATGTGGGCATGCGGTTCAACATGCTACAGCTTACCAATGGTTGCAAATGCGATCACAAATGGTGCCAATAGTAAACTTTAGCAATAGCATGATGTCTACTGTTTTTATTATCGGCTTAATTGGAGGGAGCTTTATTGGCTTGGGCTGGGATAGTATGCTTATGATATTTATAGTTCTTCAAGCTGTAGTTACAGCCTTTACCTTAATTACACTTCCTGTAGAATTTGATGCCAGCAGAAGAGCTTTGGTATGGCTAAGATCATCAGGAATTACTAGTGAGAAAGAATTAACTTATGCAGATGACGCTTTAAAATGGGCCGCTAGCACCTATGTAGTTGCAGCATTAGCAGCAGTAACTTATTTGCTTTATTATATTGCGTTGAGAGATTAAACAATAAAATTTTAGATATAAAAAAAGCCCTAACAAATGTTAGGGCTTTTTTTTAAGAAACTCTTAAGATTATTTCTTTTTTGTTAAGAATGGTAATCCAGTTCTTGAGTTTTCTTTTACATGGTAACCGTCTGGTTTGTCACATTTAGTATCTCTTGAATCTTTAGAGAAGTAATAGATTCTTTGTACTCTTTTAGTTGATTTTAAAGTAACATCTTTGCAGTTTAAGTGGTATAAAGTACCTCTTTCGTTAGTGTGCGTAAAAGCCATAATTTAATTTTTTGGTTAATAATATTTTTACAGGACTAATATATAAAAAAAATCAATACAAATGAAGTTTCACTAGATAAGGAATGAATTAATTGTTAATAAGTGTAAAACCTAATTATTTATTAATGTAAGCCAAGTAGTATAATCAACTTATTTTCAATAAAGTAATATTTATTTTTAATAATCTGATTTTCAATACATTATAATGCATTTCATTAATAAGAACTATTATTATCCTTCACTAGATAAGAGCAGGTTTTTTACTAGGTTAAGCGGTTAATAACTTAATTTGCAAACAAACCTATTTTAAGTGAAAAAGGGGTGAATTTCAGATTTTAATAGAATACAAATTGGCAAAAATTTACGTTTTAGATGTTGATGAACTTGGAAATCACGCACTTTTAATTCCATTACATTCTTTCAATTAAATAACAAATTAGTATGTTTACACCTCTAAAAACTAAAGTATGAAAAAACTAATCCTAATCCTTATTTCAGTAATCAGCATATATTCAGTATCTGCCCAAAAATATACTGACACTTATATTAAAGATGCAAATAAAGTTGCCCTAGGCTGGTTAAATGATGTTAATCATAAGCAATACGAAAATGCTTATAATTTGCTATCTAAGGAAGTAAAAGTAAGGTATCAGCAAGAAACCTGGATAAGCATAATTAATGATTTGATGCTTGAATTTGGAAATTTAGAGAATAGAACTATAAATCAAAAATATTTCCAAAGTGAAATAGAGGGAATGGAAGATGGTTTTTATGTTTTTATTGAATATGAAGCTCATTATGAGAATACAAAAGAACATACGGAATACCTACTACTGAAACAAAATGATAAGGCCAAATGGGAAATATTTGACTATAATTATGAGTTTAAAAATAAAAAGCAACAAGAGAAATAAGCTTATAGACTATTCTTTGTTACCCAATACCTGTACCCTAAAATTAGTTTCTCATAGCCTTTTAATTTTGACAAATCTTTAGAAATTAAGGAGGGCATCATTATTTTATTAATAACTGCTAAACCTTTAAAAATATACTTTTTCTGAAATATCATCAAAAATAAAATTACGCATAATATAAGTACAATTGTTATTGTACCATTTCCAAAACCTGTGCTCAGTATTATCATCTTATTAAGGTTATATGTCCAATAATTATTTCTGGGGGGCTCTCCTTTGTTTGTTTATATTCAATTACAAAAGGATAAACACCTTGTGGTGCTAAATTTCCATCAAGCATAACTCCATCCCAACTTCCCATTTTATAATACGGATCCATGTTTTCTAAATTATTACAGATATTTCCATCCAGCACATGGGTAGTAAGTATAATTTTATCTGATTCAAAAATAATTTCACTGCCCCACCTTTTATGAACCTGAATGCTAAAGGAATGAAAACCTCCTACTCCTTTTACATAAAACTCATCATTACAATAATCGCCATTTGGCGTAAAACTATTTGGTGTAAAAATTTTATTATCAGCAGTAATACATACTTGTATTGCAAAAGAATCCGTACAACCCCCAGTATTAGCTAATATCAATTTTACAGTAAACAAACCAGTATCCGCATAAATATGTGCAGGATTATCAGCAAATATGTAAGAGGCTGTTGAATTATCTCCAAAATCCCAATAAGAAGTTTGACTTAACTCTGCAGGATTAATAATACTGTTATCTAAAAACTGAAACTCCCCATCAAGCAAGGAAACACATTCTGTTTTATTAGCAAAAAACAAAGCATCAACCTCATCATAACCAGGAATGCTAATGGTATCGGATAATTTACAATTGGTAGTAACATCTGTAATTGTAACTTCATATCTTTTGTTAACAAAAGCAAAAATGCTATCCGTAACGTTAACCGGATTAGTATTCCATTGATAGGTGTAATTTGCAGTCGGTATGACATTCACGTGAGCAAAACCTAACTCACCAAAGCACAGTATACTTGAAGTAGAAAAACTAGCTGAAAAGTTTGGAAATACAAATATAGGAATACTGTCAACCACATTATCCGAACAACCATCAGCAACTAAAACTATATAAAGTGTACTAATTGAAGGATTCACTAAATGATTGAAACTATTACTTAAACCATTATCCCAACTAAAACTATAATTCCCAATTCCTCCACTAGCATATACACCAATATTAAGATAATCTCCATTACAAATAGTATCTTTTGAACTATAAACATCAGCAAATAGCTCATCACTAACTAAAACAACAAAATCAATAGTTTCAGTACAAATTCCACTTCCGTACGCATAAGTAATTGTATGATAACCCTCTCCTGCCTGTGCAGGGTTAAAGTAGAACCCATTAATTCCATTTCCTGAAAGAACCCCACCAACTGGTGCTGTAATTACAAGAATATTAGTATCCTTAAAACAGTAAGTTGAATTTAGTCCAGAAAGACTTAATTGTGGTAAATCATAAATATTAATGCTAAACGTATCTACACAACCATTAGGGGCTGTATAAGCTACATAGTGCTGCCCTAAACTCAACTGACTTGGTGAATACAAACCCTGATTATTATCAATAATACCATTGCCTATCCAATAGCCACCACTAGGACTTACATTTAATATTATATCAGGAGAAGATTGACAAATGAGGGTGTCAATTAATACCGATTGAGGGGCAACTTTTACAATTAAGTTGTCAGAACAATTATTGGCAGTAAAGGTTAAGGTGTGAAATCCTGACCCTGCAATTTGTGGACTAAACTCTCCTGGGAAATTGGGGTTAGTTATTCCATTTCCAGACCAAATTCCATTAGCTGGAGTTCTAGGTACTGTTACTAAATCCAGTTGTTGAACTCCCTCATTAATACAAAGGAATAAAGTATCAATCTGAACATCAGTATCCACAACCCAAACCTCAGCAGTGTCCGTACACCCACCAAAAGCATAAGTAACTACATCAATACCTATCCCTAAAGATGGATCAAAAGTACCCATAATTGAGTTGGTAATATGTGTACCGTTCCAGACTCCTGCTAACGGACTACCACTCAAATTAAAAGGAGCCTCAGAAGGGCAAACTACTAAATCAGAACCTGCATTAATCTCGTTCACTAAAATATCAACATAATCATCACATCCCTGTATAGAATATATCAGATTATGCAATCCATAATTGGCTACATCTGACAAGAAAACGCCATCAACCGTTACTGGCCCTCCTAAAATTGATAACTTATCTACTGCAACATCCGATTGCCATGTGCCTGTAATTACTCTTAGTCTTAATTTAACTTCAGTAGCATTAAAAGCTGATAAATCAACTGTTGCTTCTTGCCAAAGGTTACCTAAATCACCCGCTTGATACCAATGATTCCATATCCAACTAGAACCATTATCAACTGAGACATCAACAGCAAAACTACCTTGACCACCTCCTTGTTTATGAAACCAAAAATGTAAAATAGGATTGTCATAAGCCGATAAATTTAAACAAGGACTAATAATTGCAGCCTTTTTTGAAGGGTTATTTGGGTTTGATGCTTCTGTATAAATGTAATTATACCCTTCAAAGGCTAATGATGGACCTGTACCTGATGAAGGAGTTGTTCCACTATTAACCACCCAATCAAAATCATTTGTAGGGTCTTGTGACCAATTACCCATCCCTAATTCAAAACCATCCAGAAATGGAAATTGTAAGATAGGATTTGGACAAGAACTTGGCTGTTGAGAGTTATCTGGCAATACAGACCACACTCCATCAATAGGAGTAAAAGTAAGTCCGTAATTTCCTGAATTTTGGCAAAGTGTATCATCATCTTGAGTAGTAATTCCAGCAACTGTTATCAATAAAGTATCCGAACAACCATTTGGAAGTGTATAAATTGCTGAAATTACCGTAGGCACATTTCCTGTTGTAATATCACCATTTGCTTGAACGCAATTACAAGTTGAGCTCCAAGTTCCTCCTGGAGTAGTTGTGGAAGTGGTAATATTAAAAGTAGTATTGAAACACGCTGAAATATTTGGTCCTGCATTTATATCTAGCACTGTAATATCCAAATCATCTGAACAACCCCCAATTCCATAAGTAACTGTATACGTTCCTGCAGCTAATCCATTTGGATTAAATGTCCCATTATTTCCACTTGTAATTCCTGTACCCCACCACCAACCACCAACTGGATTAGCCGTTAAATTAATTGAAGGATCAGTTTGACAAATACTAATAGGCGCTTGAGTTGTAGGAGGGTTTAAAACTACAATAGTTATAGTATCACTTTGTGGTGCTGCCATTCCAGCATCACTTACTGTAACAATATAGGTAGTTGTTACTGAAGGACATACTGTCCATACACCAGGACTATTGCTCCAAGTAGGATTCCAACTGTAAGAATAAGAAGTGACATCTCCCCCATTTACATTTGTATATAAGTCAGCACATTCTCCAATACAAATAGTATCATTATCAGCTGTTAATTCTACTTCTAAGGGGCAATCATTTATTAGGAACTGAAAGGTTGATGTTAAATTCCACATGCTATCACAAGCATCCTGAAAATAAGACTGAAAAGAAATAGTATAAGAACCACTTTCATTTAAGCCAGGAAAAAGAGAAATCTGAACCTGATTAGTAGAATCGTTTACACAATTTAAGGCTGATGCATTGACCGTTTGATTTAGTTGTCCCCCAACAAAAACTTGAGCTGTAGCTACTGAATCGCAATGAATATTTTGATCCAATTCAATGATTAAAGTATTTAAGCTACAACTTACGGAAGTAGGTAAACTAATTACAGGTGGAAGAGGTATAGCAATTTGAGACTCCCAACTTAATTCAAATCCTTCTGCAGCAACATTCACATCCGAAACAAAGTCGATAGTAATACAGCCAGAGGATGTAATTTGAGGAGGCAGGTTTACACCAGAATATGGTCCTCCCAAAATTGGATAGGTATTATTTGGCCCATCATAAATTATGACATAATCATTTTGTGGTTCCGTTTCAAAAAAAGAAAAATTAATCGTAATTGAAATAGCTCCAGCAGGGCATATAGTAAATGAAAAATTCTCATTATGGGTATACCACCCTGGGTTAGTCGTATTTGCTTCACTATCCGTTAATATTCCGTCACAATCAAATACGGTTTGGTTGGACATGGTATACTGTGCAAAAACTACATTTCCAAAAAATACAAATACCAAAATTAACAAACATCTCATTGTCTATTTACTGTAATTAAATCAGTTGTAACTTTATTACTCCAATTTTTATCTTTATCCTGAATACGAATAGAAAAAGTTAATGTTTCTGTATTTCCATTACCAAAAATAAATGGGGCATCCACCTCAATAAGTATTTCACCCTTTATTGAAACCTCACTTTGAGGAGGGCTTAATGGGATTAGATGATAATAATCAGGAATTAAAAGTCGGCTATCTTTTACTTCTAATGATAAATAATCGGGGTCAGAAAAACCAACAAAACCTTGAGGGTGAATATAAGATATTCTTACATTAATATTTTCTTCAAACTCAATAATTTCGGTAGGATTCATTTCAATCAAACTAATTGAAAACTCATTCTCAACCTCAGTTTTTTTACAAGTAGAAAAAAGAGAAGCAATCAATAATAATGACAGTATTTTTTTACTCATATTGAAATTACTATTTATTGAATTCGTGAATACTATGTATTTCATAATTATTGTACCGTAAATGTGAAGTGTTTTACAATATTGTAATCCGATCCATTAGATGGAATTTCAGTAACTGGATTAACATCATCTTTTACAAATATCTTTATAAAAACAATATCCCCAGAATTATAAGATGACATATCTAGTGTATATTTATGATAAAAATTATCCGTTGTGCTTAGATAATATCCTGTTTCATTTTTAGGAGGTGTAATAACTTCCAAAGGAAATTCAGGTTTATTTTCAAAATTAAATAAATTCGTAGAGAATTTAATTTTATTATAACTTAGTTGATCAGGAGTTAAAATATCATCCTGAACTGAAAACCATAAATCAATTGAACTAGCTGTTGAAGGTACATATATTGTTCCTCTTGGCAATTCCCTTGGTAAAGGAGTATTTTGCCCTGTAACAAAAGCAATTGTTCCTCTCATTTCAGGAATATTATTGGGTTGTAAGGGTGAATTACCAAACATATCCTTTGCTCCATTATCAATCCAATCTTTTATATTTTGAATATATTCTTCCTTATGATCATACCAATAATGCTCAGGATTATATTCTGCTGAAAGTGGCATAATTCCTGAAATACCATCAATATCTTCAATTAACCTTTTATACAAAATTGATTTATCAGAATTGCTTGGCTTCACCCTAAAGTCATAGGAGTTTGTATTGTCATTTTTTATTACCGGCTGATAAACTAGCGTATTATATGAACTTTCAATAGTCCTAAAATCAGGTTCAAAAGTTCCATCATGACAACCCGAGTTTGCACAAGTTGGAATAAAAATATTATTGTGAAGCGCTTGAATAGTAGTTGGATCAGTAAAGTAATTTACAGTTGTATCTTCAGGAGGATTCAGATTAGGATTATCATAAGGATTAATTTTCCCATCTTTTTTACAGGCATAAAAAACAAGAGTAAGCATAATTATATAAAGACTCTTTTTCATTGTTAGATCAAGTCAAATAAGGAATTATTACTAGCAGTAAGTCCTGATGCCATCATCTCATTTTTAAACCCTAAAATTTCAGCAATTGTTGGAGTAATATTTACAATATCACCTATCTGATTGTTTTCATTACCAATTGCTAAATTAGCATCAACTCCAGGGCCAATTATCATATTAAAAATCCTTCTACTATTTACATCAGAATGATCAAAACCAGTAAAAGCATTAGCATCAACAATATTATTAGATTCTAGATTTCTACCATGTTCAGGCGACACAATCAATGTTGTATTATTTGCCATCTCTGGAATATTATTCTGAATATAATCCCATAAATGTCCTACCGCATGATCAGCAGAATGTAAGCTTTTTAAATAGTTTGTAAAGTTAGAATGACAACCATCAACTGAAGATAAATACACTACCGTAAAAGTTGGTTTAAACCTCTTCAACACCTCACATGCATAACCTACAGTTTGTCCATCACTATTAGCTCCTGAAGGAGGATGAGCAATTGTATCAGGAGGATGAGCAATTGTACCATTTTCTTTTTTCTCAAACATATCTTTTACAAATTGCTTAATCTCCGCCTTTTCTTCTTCTGTATTCCCGATATTAGGCAAAGATTTCCCTTGTGAATACCATACATTATCCAAAAAATATTTCATTTTATACATAGGATCCAATTCATCTTCTGGATGATATATTTTTGCATTTTTCAGGTGCTTTTCTCCGTCATCTCCAAAAGTAATCGTAGGCGCTAAAAAATTAGCCCCAAATTGAGATCCATACTCAGGATGCAAACTATAATCCAATAAAGGTAAAGAATTCCCAATCCCATTTCCAATAAACCAAGTTTTTGTTGCTTTTACACCTTGGTGCCTTCTTAAATATTCAAAAATCGTGGGCATTGTAGGTTTATTTTTCAACCCCTGAGAATACATGTAATTCCCAGTCAATAAGGTGTTTACTCCAGCATAATGACCAACTGTTGATGCATTTACTTCCTTAAACAAAGTACCCTGTCGCTGTAAGGTTTGAGATAATAATTTAGAAATTGGAGTGTCTCCACTTGAATTTCCACCATAAACAATCTTATCCGTGGGTGGCGCTCCATCAAACATGTTATACATAATATTTCCAACACTTGGATAATTCTGACTATCATCTAAATATCTTTGTAAGATAGATTCTTGCTGCCTAACTCCTCCTGCAAATGCAACAAAAACAACATGGTCGGCCATTCGGCTACCAGTTGCAGCAAACAATCTACCACTTGGTAAAATAAATGGAACTGAAATAGCAGCAGCACCTAAAGCAGTATTTTTTAAAAAATTTCTCCTTTTCATATTAATAAAACTGATATTCGTTAGACAAAGAAAATGCAGAATACACCATTTCAACTGATACATCAGGATGAGATTCGAAAAAATTCAAAAAGAATTCTCGCTCTGCTTCTGTTAAATCTCGCACATAAAATCGCTTATACGTTTGTTCAATAAAAGCATTATAATCAGCCCTCATAAAAGAATCAGAAGGAAGAGTAACACCTGACTGATTCATAAAATTACTCAGGACTATTTCATGAGCAACTTCCTTATCTCCAATTGATTCAATACAATTTGTAATCTCTACCAACTCGTTTGCTGACAGAGCTTTCTGAAACAAATTAGCATATAAAATTGAAATATATTGAGGGATTGTTTTTAACTTATTTTTGTTTGCATTATATGAGGTTGCATTTACTTGATTTACATCATAAACTATATCATCCTTTTTACAGGAAGAAACTAATATTGAAAAACAAAAAAATAGAAGAATTATCTTTTTCATAATCTATTAGTTAAAGTGAGCATATTCATCCGTTTTCATTATTGACCTTTGCACAGTTTGGAAATCTTTATCCAAAAAATAGGATTCCATTAAAATAGCTGTTTCTTCAGTAGTAGGAGCCCTAGCTAATAAAGTGCCATAGCACCAAACAATAGTCCCTTCATAAAACTCCTTTGTATTGCAAATAAGATACGTAAAATCACCTTTATTATTTACTGAACCTCCTAGAACTATTTGAGCAGTATTGTCCTCAATTATTTTATATACTTCATCAAACTCATACTGAGTAGGGTAACGAAAAAGTAAATTATCAAAAGCAGCATTAATAAAATTAAAGGTATTCATATTTATTGCATCATATACTGAATTAAAAATCATTCGCCTATGCACCTCATTTATTTCAATAACCCCATTATAGTATTGCATTTCAGATATTAATACATTATTTAGTTTATGATAATTTAATAGTTTTTTATTAGCATCTAACATATTACCATTAACTGAATCAACTAAATAAGCAGCATAATGAATACTTAACTCTGAACTAATATACCCATTAGAAGCCCCTTCAAGTAACCTAACTTTTAACATATCATACATCCTGTGATAATAAGCAAATTTGTATGATGAATCCCCTTCAATAAAAGTGGTGTCATATTGTAGCTTTTTTATCAATTCACTTCTACTATCTAAGGTAACGTCATTATTTCTTAAAAACTGAACATCTTTATCCATTTCCGCATCAAGAGGTTCTCGACCAATTAAATCAATGTATAATCTATTGACGTAATTATCCAATAACAAAGTAGGTAACTCACCATAATAAGGTGCGTCATTATCAGAAATAATTTCAATATCTTTCTTACAGGATAATAATCCAAGAAGGATAAGAAATAGAAATAAAGTCTTGCTGTTCATTTTATTTAAACACTACTTTTTTACTTATTATTCCGGTAGCATGTTTTAATTTAATAAAATAAGTTCCTTTTGCAATTTTACTATTATTAATTACATAAGTTTCTTTAATTTCTTTTTCTTGAGAAATTACTTTCCCAATAATATCAATTAATTCAAATTCAAAAGTTTCATTAAACGGTAAATCAATAGTCATATTCCCTTGTGAAGGATTTGGATAAATTGAAATCTGATTCGCTAAATAGAGTATCACTCCTGTAGCACAGGTATCAACATCTACAAAAATCTCTACTCTTGCATCACAACCATTGCTATCTAAAGTTTCAACTACATAAGTAAAATCCTGAGCAGGAAATACAACTACCCTATCTTGATCTTGATCAGAAGGATTGCCAGTATTCCACCAATAATTATCAAACCCTTGCGTAACCTCAATTACTAAAGAATCTCCTAAACAGATAGATGCTGGATTTGGCACTGTATATGCATTCAAAACTGGTGTTGGGTATACAGTAATACCTACTGAATCAGTAGCGACACAACCAGTGTCATTAGTAAAAGTAACAGAATAAATTCCTGAACTATTCACCCAAATTTCTGAAGTAGTTTCTCCCGTACTCCAAAGATAAGTTGCAGTAGTATCCCATGGCTGTGCTTCAAGCTGAATAGTATCTCCTTCACAGAAATCTAACGGAACATTTGAGTTAATATCAACTGTACATGTAGTAGAATTTGGACAAGGTAATAATTGTCCGTTAGCTCCTATTGCTGACAAAAATGTAAAAATTCCATTTTGCATAGCTATACAATCATTATTATAAATATTACCATCACAACCACATACTGGCATGTATATCATTGGGCAAGCCCCTATACCTCCTGTTGGAATACAACTTTCACAAATCGTAGTATCACAACCCGTCATAATATCAGTAATTGTTACACACCATCCTGAATAAAAAGGTTTTTGACTCGAAGAACCTACAGGAGTACCATCATTCCACCCAAATGTATATTGAGAAATACCATTTATAGCTGCATGCATCATTATGGGAGGTGCTGAATAAGTGACTGTAACTACCCCACCTGTAAGTGTACATGGAGTTGTCTGTGCTGAAATATCTGAAATTGCAATAAGTAGCAAAGTAGCTAATAGTAAAGTGTAAAGATATTTCATTGTATTTTATTAATTGGTAAATGTAATCAATAAAAAGTACAACTCAAAATTAGGTGTAATTTTCAAAATTATTCTTATTCATTCAATTTATCATCTTGTAAACAGAAACTCTCCTTTTTCAGTTTCTTCAGTAAATTTATATCCTAAATTTTGAAAAAGTTTTAACCCCTCAGTATTTGTAATTTTATTTTTAATGATGAAATTACACATTTCCCCTCTAGCCTTTTTAGCAAAAAATGAAATCACTTTTAGATTTCCATTTTTATAATCTTTAAAAATAGGTGTAATGATTGGTTGCTGAAATTTTTCTAATTGCAATACCTTACTATATTCATTTGAGGCAAGATTTACTAGCACATCATTATCTTTCATTTCAGAACTCAATGCTATACTTAATTTATCATCCCAAAATTCATATAAATTTTTTCCAGCTTTAGTTATCATCTTAGTTCCCATTTCTAATCGATAAGGAGGAATTAAATCTAACGGCTTTAGTAGTCCATACAATCCTGATAAAATCCTTAATTTTTTTTGCGCAAAATCTATTTCATTAGCAGTAAAAGTTTCCGCTTTCAATCCTTGATAAACATCCCCTTGAAACATATAGATTGCAGGGTTAACTTTATCGGAATTTAAATCCCATTGTTGATACCTTTCATAATTCAATTGTGCTAAATTATCACTTAAACCCATCAATTGTTTTATCTCATTTACCTCATAGTTTTTCAATTGATCAACTAAATATTTAGCTTCATCTGAAAACTGAATTGCTGAGGACTTCTTTATAGTAATCTTTTCAGTGGTTAATTTCTTAGCAGGAGAAATAATTATCTTCATTCTTATATTGTATTATTGCACAAAATTATCAAATAATTCCATGTACCATTTACTTAAAAAATATAAACTCACCTCACTACACTTCATGGTAGTTATACTGGGGTTAACAGGAGTTTTTGGGAAATTAATTTCCTTAGATGCTATCCATTTAGTTTGGTGCAGAATGGGTATTGCTTTCGTGAGTTTAGCTCTTTTCTTACTTTTTAAGAAACAGCTCTTTGCTATTAGCAAACAAAACTTTTTTGGATTATTAGGAGTAGGTGCTTTGGTCACCCTACATTGGTTATGTTTTTTTCAATCTATAAAAGTATCTACCGTATCGGTTGCTGTAGTTTGTATGGCTACATCTTCTCTATTCTCTGCTCTAATTGAACCTCTATTCTTCAAAAGAAAATTATTAGCCTATGAAGTAATTATGGGTATAATAGTTGTAGTAGTCCTTACTTTTGTAATGGGGACTGAAACACAATATCTATGGGGGTATTTCTATGGAATAATGGCTGCTCTCTTTGGTACTTTATTTACACTATTTAACGCAAAATATATTAAGAAAGTAGGAGCTGCACAAATAACTATGATTGAAATGTTGGCAGGAGTAATCATAATAAGTGGTATTTTAGTTTTCCAAGAGGATTATACAGTTTTCACATCAACAATATCAATGGCTGACTTTAGCTACCTTATTATATTGGGTACACTTTGTACAGCTATGGTTTTTGTTTGGATGACCGAAATAATGAGACACATCACGCCCTATTCATTGATAATGGCAATTAATATGGAGCCAATTTACAGCATTTTATTGGCGCTATTCATTTTTGGTGAGTCTGAACTTATGAGTACTTCATTTTATATTGGAGGTAGTTTTATAATAGGTGTTGTGTTTTTAGAAGGTTATCTTAAAAACAAACAATAGATTTTTGCTTTATTCGTTTTGATTCTTAATTTTGCGAACCTAAAATTATAATTTATGAAAAGATTCATCCTTATAAGTATTTTATCCCTTTACTCCCTATTTACTGCTGAAGCACAAACTTTAGCTGACTTACTCAATAAATCAAAAAGTAGCTACACTATTAATGGAGAGGTAAAAGGATTACAAGATACCTCAGTGATACTTGCCTATTATTTTGGTGGCAAGCAATATGCAACTGATACTACTCAATCAGTAAATGGGAAATTTACTTTTAAAGGAAAAAAAGAATTGAAAGGTGGGATGTATTTAATTGTATTACCTAATCAGCAATATTTTGATATTATAGTTTCTGAAAAATACTTTTCTTTTAGTACAAAAATTAAAGATTTAGTAGGATCCATGACTTTTATAAATTCAAAAGAAAACCCTCCTTTTTATGAGTATCTTAATTTTATTACTCAGATGCAGAAAGAGGTTACACCAATAAGACAACAGCTAGAAAATGCGGAAGGAGATACTAAAAAAGCATTACAAGAAAAAGCAACTGCTATTGATGTAAAAGTTAAAACATTCCGTTCTGACTACATAGACAAGTATTCAGATATATTTTTCTCAAAGATTGTTATTGCAACTACTGAAATTGAAATCCCAGAGTCTCCTTTAGACAGTACCGGAAAGCCTGATAAAACTTTTCCTTATCGTTTTTACAAAAAACACTTTTGGGATAATATTGATTTCTCTGACGAAAGAATGCTAAGGACCCCTATCTTCTTTAACAAGATGGATCAATACTTGGATAAACTAACCGCAAAACATCCTGATTCAATTAATGTTTCTGCTGATGTTCTTGTTGAACTTTCAAGAGCAAATGGAAAGATTTTCCAATATGTAGTTTCCTACATTACCTCAACTTATGAACGATCAAAAATTATGGGAATGGATGCCGTATTTGTACATATGGTTGAAAATTACTACATCACAAATCAATGCGATTGGGTAGATTCTACTCAATTAGTAAAAATTGCTGATAGAGCACAAAAAATTGCTCCCAACCTAATTGGAAGAAAAGCGTCAGAATTTTTTGATTTTTATGGAAGACCGTTTATGAAGGATACCTTAGGAAAACTACATACTTTACAAGAAATAAAAGCAGATTACACTTTACTTGTATTTTACGGACCTACATGCGGACATTGTAAAAAGGAAATTCCAAAGATTAAACACACTTTAGATTCTTTAATTGAGATAGGAGTAAATATTAAACCTTTCTCTGTTGCAACTGAATTTGATAAATCAGAATGGAAAAAGTTCATCAACACACAAAAAATTGCAGACTGGATAAATGTTGCGGATATCAATCATGATGAAGATGGAAACCCTGTTGCTAGCAGTGATTGGAGAGACAAGTATGACATCTACTCCACACCTGTTATTTATTTATTAGATAAGGAAAAAAAGATATTGGCAAAAAGAATTTCTTACAAGCAAATTGCTGAGATAGTAGGAAGATTAGAAAAAAAATAATTACGGTAGTAAAAACTGTATTCTTATTTCATTACTTCCTTTTACCAGTGTAGTATTCAGAGCAGTTGGGGTAGAATAAATATAATTAAAAATCATTTTCCCACTTTGAATTCCACTAATAACTGAAACTGATTTTGAGTTATTAACTGCACCTCCAATCATTAATTTATTATACTTAATATTGAGATTTAACTGTGAGATTAAAGGATAATCAGCTGCTTGCAATACCAATAATGAGGGGGTAAATTCAAAATTATTTACACTTAGTGTATAATCCAAATAACTTATATAAGTAAAAGGAATATCCTCTTTCTCTACCTTTCTACTATAAATTTCATTGCCAAACAGATTAGCCACTGAAAAACCAAAGTTCATCTTGTTAGTATAGAGTACAAACCCACTTGACGCTTCTGGTACTATATCCCTATGCAACTCCCCAGTTATCGCATCATCTTCAGGGTTTCCTAACATCAAGGCTGTTTCATCAAGATATACAGATTGCACTTCTGACTGCAACCCTAAAGAAAGCTCTAATTTTTCATTTAGCTTTAGCTGATAAGCATATTTAAATTGAAATGCTGTTTTTCCACTTACTCCTTTTTTCTGATTAAAAATTGAAAAACCTATAGCTGTATTTTCAGAAACAAACGACTGAACATCTATCTTCTGAGTTTTAGGAGCATTATTAATCCCAACTAATTTAGCATTATAGTATAGGGAAAATGAATTAACCGATAAAGCAGTAGCTGCAGGATTAATACTCGACTTATCTAATATGTATTCATTAGTAAAATTAGTTTGAGCAAACAAACAATTTGCAAATAACAATAATACTAATATTATGTTTTTCTCTTTCATTACCTTACTAATGTTATTGCTCCTGTATATTGCTGATGATCATCCAGAATTACTATGTAATAATAAGTCCCTGCTTGCAGTATTTTCCCTTTATAACTTCCATCCCATTGCTCTTTACTTTCCGATTGAAATAAAAGCAAGCCATTTTCATCAATAACTTGAATTATAACTTGCTCATAATTTTCCAAGTTTTTAATTTTCCAACTATCGTTGACACCATCACCATTTGGGGTAATTACTGTTGGGATGAGTATACACTCAAAACTTGTGGTAAGTACTGTATTTTTAGCTACAGAACAGTTATTGCTATCAGTTACTACTAGAAAATAATCACCAATACTTAAAGCCAAAATATTTTGAGTTAGATCTCCATTAGACCAATCAAAAATATAAGGTGATACTCCCCCACTTATCTCGGCTTCAATTACTCCATCATTTGCCTCTCCACAGGAAACATCAACACCAAATAATTCTAAAAACAAACTATCTGGCTGGAAAATAGTTAGCTGCTTATTATTTTCGCAATTAGAAGAATCAATAATTTGAACGGTATAATTTGATGCAACTAAATCAGTTCTGCTCATTTCTGAATTTCCATCATTCCAGTTAATCGTATAAGGAGGTTTCCCATTAATAATATTTAATACAATACTCCCACTAGAATCGCCAAAACATTTAACATCATTAATTACTGCATCAATTAAAAAGCTACTTCCTGCCAAGACATTAATTTCGTCAGTAGCCAAACAATTCACTGAGTCTGTTACGCTTATAAAATAACTTCCAGCTCCTAATCCTTGCAAATTAAGGACTGTATCACCCGTTTGCCACTGAATAGTATAAGGAGGTAATCCACCATCAATGTCTAATAAGATAGAACCATTATTTGCACCTAAACAACTCTCATTTACAACAACTTCAGCTGTAGTAATCGGATTAACAGAACCCAGTATTATTGAATAATTTTCACTACACCCCTTATCGTCAAGAATAAGTACTGAATATTGTCCAGGTGATAGTTGATTGATGAAAGCCGTATTTTGTCCAGAAGACCAAACATAATTATAAGGTACTGTTCCTCCTGTTACATCAAGTAATATGCTTCCATTAGCAGCATTAGAACAATTAACATCAATAACACTATCCTGTATAAGTATTGGGGCAAGAGGCTCATCAATTGTATCCGTTACATTAACTATACAATTATGAGCATCCATAATAGTAAGACTATAAATACCTGCAACCACATTTGATAAATCTTCATTAGTAGTTCCATTACTCCAATCAAAAATATAGGGAGTTACTCCACCTAAAACACTTAAATCAATCATACCATCTGCAGCTCCAAAACAACTTACATAACTTACGGTTGTGGTTTGGTAAATTGCTGCAGGCTCAATTATAATTGCGTAATTTATAGCTGTGCAATTCTTACTGTCAGTAATGGTTAAATTATAAATTCCAGCTGCTAAGCTATCAGCAATAGTAGTGGTATCAGTATTACTCCATAAATAGCTATATCCACCATTCCCTCCACTTACTAAAGGGCTTATTACACCATCATTTGCTCCAAAACATGAAATATCTGATGGAGTTAAAATTACACTTAAAATTAATGGTTCAAATACACTAAAGAAATGGCTTTGGGAACAATTATTACTATCAATTATATCAACTGAATAAGTGCCAATTGCTAAAGTTTGTACTGTATTTGCTGTTGTATTGTTGAACCATTGAATAGCAAAAGGGGATGTTCCTCCAGTAATATTCAATACTGCACTAGCATCTGACATCCCACTACAACTCACACTATCCACCACAACCTCTAATGTAATAGAATCTGGAGATTGAACTAAAAACAGAGCTGGCTTTACACAAGAAGAAGCGTCTGTAACCATTAAGTTATAATTTGCTGCAGATATATTTGCTAAATCTTCTGATGTGAAGCTATTACTCCACAAAAAAGTATAAGGAGCAGAACCTCCTGTAACACTTATATCTATTGCTCCATCAATAGAATAAGAACAGGAAGTATTTGTAATAATTGAACTGATTTGAATGTCAGTAAGAGGTTGGCTAACAATAATACTATCCGATTTTATACAAGTATTAGCATCTGAAACAGAAACAAAATAAGTAGAAGCTACCAAACTATCAGTTAATATAAACGTATCCCCATTACTCCAATCAAATGAATAAGGCGCATTTCCTCCAGTAATCTGCAACTGTATAGCGCCATCAGCATAGCCAAAACAACTCACATCTGAAACTAAAGGATTAATCGAAATATCTTGTGGGTCAGGTATAACTTCCGTTACTACTAACAAACAATTATTTGCATCCAAAATACTATCAGTATAAGTAGCTGCACTCCCTATAATATAACTTAAAGTATCCACTGAAGTCCAATAGTGTTGATAGGGTGCTGAACCTCCAAATACATTTATGGTTATCTGCCCATCAGCATAGCCCACACAAGATGGAATACTTAGTTGTGAGCTATATGAAATTGGAGTTGGTTCGTTAACAAATGCGGAAGATTGATTTATGCAATTATTAGCATCAGTTGTAGTTAAATAATACATCGCACTACTTAAGGAGTCATTAGTATTTGTGCTATCACCATTGGACCAAACATAGTTATAAGGAGAAGTTCCTCCTGAAGAATTAACTACTAACAAACCATTATTACCTCCATAACAAGTAACAGGCATATTTATTGAAAAAACGCTAATGAGAGGATTTGGATTAGAAACTCCTACTTGAGCAGTTGCAAAACAAGCATTCGCATCTTGAACAGTTAATATGTATACCCCTTGAGCTAAGCCATTAATATTTGCTGTAGTATTATTGTTTGACCACAAATATTGATAACCTCCTGCCCCTCCTGTAATTAATGTATTTATCATTCCATCATTAGCACCAAAACAACTTATTTCAGAGGCATTAAAACTAATCGATAATGGCAAAGGGCTCGGCAGGTTAAAAAAGAAATCTTGTGTGCAATTTGTAGTATCCGTTATCATTAAGGTAATACTATCCTGATATAAATTAGTAACTGAAAAAGTAGTGTCACTAGTTTCCCAAAGAATATCATAACTACCTACACCCCCATATATTGAATCTATTGAAATGGATGCTGTACTATCACCAAAGCATAAATGATGATTGATAGTTGTTGTGATTTCTATAGCTAAAGGCTGATTAACTATCGCCACAATACTATCCATACAATTATTAGCGTCCGTTAAATATATTGTATAATTTGAGGAGGATAACAGTACCCTTAAGCTATCTTGCAAAGTTGTATCAGCCCAAGAATAAGTATAAGGTAGAATCCCTCCTGTACCACTTACTGCTAATTGCCCATCATTCGCACTATTACAACTTAAATGCACGATAGAATCAACCGAAAGAAAAAGGTTTTGAGGTGCTGAAATATACACACTATCTGTTTGCTGACAATTATTGTCATCTGAAACGATTACACTATAAACTCCCTCAGGAATGTTGGTTAAATCTTCCGTATTAAATAAGTTATTATTCCAATTAAAAGTAAAGGGTGATGTACCTCCATCAAGCGATAAATCAACCATCCCATCAGATAATGCAAAACAATTAACATTAGTTGACTGTAGAGATAGAACTAATGAATCTGGCTCTGTGATTATGAAATATTCCTGATAAGTACAATTATTTAAATCTGTAATATTAACAGAATAATTACCCACAAAAAGACTATTAATATTAGCTGTTTGCTCCCCATTACTCCAATTAAAAATATAAGGAAATTCTCCTCCAGAAACCGCAGAAAAAATAGATGCATCTTGCAAACCATAACAAGTTACATTATTTATTGTAGTAGATAATGATAAGGAAGCCGGTTCAGTTAACGTTATACTTTTAGTTGTTTGGCAGTTATTCTGATCAGAAATTGAGATACTGTAAACACCCGCAATTAAACTACTGATTTGATTTGTGGGGTTAGGGTTTACATAATTATTTGGTCCTTGCCAAAAATAGCTATACGCTCCAGTACCTCCACTTGGTAAAATTTTGATGAACCCATCTGGCAATGAAAAACAACTTATATTCCTTACGCTATCAATTAATATATAGAGTGAATCTGCTTGATAAACAGTAGTACTTGCTGATTTCTGACATCCATTTGCATCTGTTATTGTTAGGGCATAGTTAGCTGCAGGAAGAGCATTCAAATAATTAGTATTTTGACTGGTATTACTCCAAGTATAATTTATGGGCTGCACTCCTCCAGTAACATTAGCAATTATACTTCCTGTATTTCCTCCATAACAACTAACATTTGTTGTGGTAAGTTGCAGTAAAAAAGTAGGTTCACTAATTACAATAAATGTAGGAATAGATTGACAATTATTTGCATCTACTACCGTTAACGAATAAGTTCCTGGAATAAGATTGCTAATAGCACTACTACTAGATGAAAAAGCATTTGGACCTTGCCAATAGTATTGGTAAGGTGGCTGCCCTGCAACAGAATCAATTGAAGCAGCACCATCATTCAATCCATTACAACTTACATCCGTTCCACTAACAAATACCTGATAAGGAGTACATTGCGATCTTGCGTTAAAGCCAATACAGAGCAATATTATTATTACTAGATAATTTTTTTTCATCTTATCTCTTTTGTTAATGTTCCAAGTATTGTAATAAAATCATCAGTTGAATTTGACATTTCCATAGTATTATCAATATAGTCAGTAAATGTTTTGTAATAAGCAATTGACACTCCAAAATTATAATTTTTATTTATTTTAGTCTTAATTGAAAATGAAAGTGGAATTGATAACTGATTTTTTTCTTCCAATACAATAGGAATATAATACCCATTAATAGCTACTTTAGGATTAAAATACAACAGAGAAGCACCAATGGAAAATTCTAGAAAAGTATGAATAGATTCAATTTTTTTTAGTTGATGGGAGAATGAGCTTGTGAAAACTAACACATCTGTTTTTATATTTTTATTAACTAATAAGTCATTATTTTCACTAAAAATAGTAGTTGATAATACATCAAAATTAACTGTGAAGTCGTTATTCACATGATAAGATAGAGCAAGCTTATAGGCAGGCTTTTGAAATGTATATTGTTTAAAAATATCTCCTTTAAATAAACTAACTCCCACTGAGGTTGAAAGCTGATACTTGGCTTTAACATCATTATTAGGTGAAGCTATTATTGGCTCATTAATTTGCTCTGTTTTAACTTTCTTTTTTATTGTAAAGTCATTAACCCTACCCTCTTTTGCAAGTAATAATAAATTGTAATTTCCTAATAAAAATTTTGGAGTTACAAAACCCTCATTATCCTTTGCCAAAGGTAGCTCAATAGCTCCATTTTTTAAATTACTCTTATCAATAATCAGGTGTAATTCTTTTCCATTAAATGTTACTATTTTGAAACTTATATCTTTTGAAACAACCGATTTTTCACTCTCACTATAAGAGGAAAATACTGATATATTACTATCTACTAAAATCACCTCTCTATTATAAAATACTTTTAATTCTATTTCCTTATCATCAATGAAATCATTTGGATTCCACTCCACCCATTGTTCATCAACTTTACACATTATTTTCCAGATATGTGCATGAGTATTTTCAGAAGGAGTTTGTAATAAATTAGTTAATAAAATTAAGGGCAATTGATTATTCTGAAAAAAGTGTACTAAACTATTGTTTGCATGCAAACTATTTCCAAAATAATTTCTTGAAAGTTCCAAAGACTCAGCACTTCCCCTAATCCCAATATTTAAGGGGCTAATCTTATCAATTTCACTTCCATATATAATATTATTATTAAAAATGCTATTGTCTTTAAATTCAAAAAAGTGAGTTCTTTTTCTTTGATCATAATACATAGAAAAGGCAGCATTTAAGGGATTAGCCGTTTCTTTACTAATCATATAATTAGACGTAATCAAATTATCTTGAAAACTAACTTGTAAGATATCATCCTCAATGGTTGATAAATAAATAGTTGCATTATTTTCAATAAAATTATTTCTTAAAAAATTAAACTCTGCTTTTTCACCAGTGTATACTTGGCTAAACAACCCTACATATATTGCCTCCTGCCCTGTATTTATATTTTTAAATATATTATCTTCTATTTCTACTTTTTCCCTAAACCAATCATCCTTAAAACTTAAGGGAATAAGAATATGTTGAAATTCAGTAAATGAAATATGAACATTACCCCCATTATGACCTGAAATAACAAAACCAATACCTTGAAATTTATCATCTATACTACTTACTAAAATCCTATTTTGAGCACTACCTCTCATCTCCAAATTACCGTCAACAATAATTGAAGCCCCACTTGAAAACTGTACCCTTGCTCCCTCTAATACTCTCAATAAAGCTGAAGAAGAAATACGAGTATTATAGTCAATAATATAAGTTGTATCTGAATAGAAAATTAAATCTTCAGAAAAATAACCACTAATATGCCTCTCTTGAGCAAATAACTGATTTGCATAAAATAGGATTGCAAGAAATAGTATTTTTTTCATTATTTAATCTTTAATACTAAGGAGGATATATTCCTGCTAATACCATCAGAGCTTTTTACAAAAATATCGGTAAAGATAAAAGTTTCGTTAATAAGTGCACCTCTAACTTGATGAAGTGTTTTTCCACTAAAAAAAGCTGTTTTATTAACTCCCTTAAACACTTGCTTTCCCTTAGAATTAAGCCTGAGTATTGTAAAATTTTGAATTTGATAAGCTTCAGGAAATTCAAAACCACTAACCTCCACAGATAATGAAGTTTGAATTTTAAATAACTTTTTGGAAATTGAATTATTGACCGAATTATTAATTATTGGCTTAGGATCAGGTAAAGTCTTTATAACAAACAATCTCTCAGCTAACTTAGCCCCCTTATGATACAATGATAAAACAGTATGTCCTGCCCTTTCAGGAAGTAACGTATAATAATCTGTTTTTCTTTTTAATCTCCCATTATTTGTTTTAAGAACTAATTCGGCAGTATTAAAATTTGGATGTTTTACTTCAATTTTATTTTTAACTCCCAAATACAACACATTCTGGAAACTACTTTTAATTAACTGATCAATTACTATATAACGCCCATGATCTGGGCTTATATCCAGTATTTCAAATTCCTTTTCAACACTATTTACAACCTTATTTTCTGAATTCAATACATCCGCTTTAACCTTATATTTTCCTGGACGTATAGCTTTTAAATATACTTCATTTTTCTCAATATCAATTTTTACATCTTTTACCTTAATATTATCTTTATCAAATAAAACAATATTAGTTTTACTAATCTCCTTAAATTTAGGAAGCTGAATCTTAATTTTTATATCATCCCCTATTTTAAATGTTTCAGGATTTATAACTCCCATCTCAATATTTAATGAATCCTGACTTGATGAAATAATAAAGGTGGTTAACTCTCCATATATTTCATTAAGGTAATAACTCAAAATTACTGATTCCATTATCTTAATATCATTCTTAAATCGGCTTAATAAAGCCAAGGATCCTCCTAGCGCAAGGTTATTGAAATGATATTCCTCCCAACTTAATTTAATCCCTCTTGAATTAATAATATAATCAGATGCTTCATAAATATCCTGTAATAAATACCTTTTTTCTATAGGTAAAATTTGAATGAAATTTTTCTTAGAAACTTGTAATAATTCCTTGAGTCTTTTCGCTCCTCTTCTTTGGATAAATACATTGTCAGCAATTCTTGTGTCTATTGAATTTACAGGATAGCCATACTCATTAAAACCACCTGTTCTTATAATAAGAAAATCCCTCAAGCTGTCAATAAAATGGGTAGCATTATCAGCTATTTTTACCGTTAAAATACTTTTTTGATATGTATCTTCATAGGTAATTGAATCCAATTCGTAAGCGCTAGAAATAGATTGAATTCTTTGCTCTTTTTCTATATTTATCTTTTTAACAGTACGTTCAATTGAACTACTTATATCAAAAAAAGCATCAATAAAATCAACCTGAATATTAAGTGCTAATAATGCAAGCAACACCAAATACATCATGTTAATGAGTTTTTGCCTAGGAGATATCATTTTCTTTAATTTCGGGTTTTACACTACAAAAGTACTATTCTACCCGTGATAACTTAAAAACAAGTATGCTCTTTTTCAACAGTTAATTAACATATTACAGCATTACTTCAGTAGCACCATCATCTTTTGATAAATAATACCTAAGCTTATAGTGATTTAACAACTTATGTATTTCTGATTTAAGTACACCTGTACCTATACCATGTATAATAATTAGTTTTTGATAATTACTATTTAGTGCATACTCTACCTTCTTTTGGCAAACATCTAATTGAATTTGAACAATTTCAAAATTATCCATATACTGAAAATTATCTGTCAATAATTCAATATGTAAATCAATTTTTAATACCGATTGGCTTCTTTTTTGTTTTGAAACACTACTCTTATTTTCTTGGATATCCTTTGTATAAAAATGAGTGCCGTATGATGATGCTTTATCTGTAGCATCATTAATCAAAATAAGATCATTCACTGAAACATTTACCTCAAAACCATCTGTAGTTTCTACTACAACTTTATACAATGAATTTACTTTAACAATAATTCCACTATGTTTTTCCTTTTTAAAAAGGACTTTATCCCCAATTTTAAATTCCATTAATAATAAATAGGGTGTACAAGAAATTTACCGCTCCTAATTTCAAGGGTTGGCATAGGAAACTTTATAAAACCAAATGTGTGCAAAATACTGTTGAGTGTTTTGTTTTTTGTTTTTATCCTTGTTAGATCAATATCTAGTGATAATAGATATTGTCTTCTTCTTTTGCAATCTTCTTTTTGCTGAAAAGCACTAACCATCCCATTTGCACCATGACCTACAGCAACATTTAACCACTGAGGAAAATCAACCGACTGAATCTTTAATAAGGATTTCATATTAAATGACAACCAATACGTTTGTCCATTATAATCTTTTAAAGCTCTTTGCAAATAGTTTTCACCCAATTGTTCTGGGTTTTGTTCAGCCCATCCTGAGGGTTTATAACTATATTTTAACTGAATTCTTTGTTCGTTCCATTGTAATTCCTGTCCTATTGCCAAAAAAGAACCTAAACTATTTGCAATTAAGTCTCCTGATGACGCTCCCCATTCTGCAGAATGCCCATCTAAGACTTCAATAATAGTTAAGAAAAAGGTACCCGTTAACCCTCCATACCATATTGCATTTTTTCGGCTCATCCCTGTCCATTGATACGCTTTAATACCAGCAACACCACTATAATATGAAACTGTCATATGACCCAACTTATCCATCTGTAACCATTCCCCATTATCATTTATAAAATGAAAACTACTTTTAGGATAATCAGCATACCACATTTGATTTAACCCTACAAGAGCAAAGGTGTATGCTGTAGCTTCAGATATTAATAAAATATTTCTTTTTTTCTTATCTATACTTTGTGGGTTTTCAATATCCCACCCGCCACTACCAATCTTAAGAATATTCCAATCCTGAGCAGATGAAGCAATAACAACCAAAGAAAATAATATCAGAAAAAGGGGTTTCATTTATAGAATAGTCGCTTTGGCATCAGCCAAAATATCAAATACCTTTTCCTGAGTTGAAGCCTCAGCATAAGTCCTTAAAACTGGCTCTGTACCTGAGGGACGAATCATAAGCCAAGTATCTTCATCAAAGAAAAATTTAAAGCCATCAGTAGTTTCAATTCTATCTACTTTGTATTTACCAAATTGCGTAAATTTTCCTGCTTTACAATCCTCTATAATTCTTAGTTTAGTATCATTATCAATATGTAAATCAAGGCGTTCAAAAGCAAAAGGACCAACAATTGCATAAACCTCAGCAATTAAATCTTCTAATGATTTTCCTGATTTTGCCATAAATTCAAACAGGATTAATCCCATCCAAATTCCATCACGCTCAGGAATATGACCTGTAGTGGCAATACCACCAGATTCCTCTCCTCCTAATAACACATCTTCAGTAATCATTTTTCCAGCAATATGCTTAAATCCAATCTGAACTGTTTCTTGCTGCAAACCATAATGCTTACACATCTGCTCCACTTTTACTGAACAAGAAAATGCAGTAACCACCTTTCCGGTCATTCCTTTATATTTCACCATGTAGTGAATTAACAACAAAATAATATGATGAGAATCTACAAAGTTCCCTTTACTATCGTACAAGCCAATTCTATCTGCATCTCCATCAGTAGCCAAACCACAGTCCAAATCATTGTTTTTCATTAAGTCAGAAAACTCTTGTAAGTTCCTGTGAATTGGTTCAGGAGCAGTTCCTAAAAACCCAGGATTATCATCACAATGCAAAAAAGTAGCATTTGGCAATAAGCGTTTTACAACATTCATTCCAGCTCCAAACATAGCATCATAAGCAAAATTCATCTCTGAACTTCTAATAGCTTCTAAATCAAAACTTGCTTCAGCATGCTTACAATACGCATCTTCCAAATCAACATAAATCACTTTACCTTCAGCAACTAAATCCTCCATTCTAATGGCATTATAGTCTACTGAATTGGTATCAGGAATTCTATTTTCAACAGCCGTAATATCAGCAGGTAAAAGCGGACCACCAAAATCACCTTTTAGTTTGTAGCCATTATAAGATGGCGGATTATGAGAAGCGGTAATCACCACACCCAAAGATGCTTTTTCATTCACTACACCCAATGAAATCATAGGTGTAGATACAAAACCTTTTGCTAGTTTTACTAACACTCCTTTTGATGCTAATACTTTAGCAGCTGTTTCTGCAAAAAGCTCTCCTGAAAAACGGCAATCATGGCCAATTACTACTGAAGAACTGTCATTATTTTCATTCAACCAATCAGCAACTGCAATACTAACTCTTGCAACATTATCGGTAGTATATTCTTTGGCAATAATGGCTCTCCATCCATCTGTTCCAAACTTTATTTTCGTCATCTTACTTGTTTTTAAGCGGTTGCGAATGTATAAAATTAGCGCATAATTTTACGCTTATTTAATGCCTTTTGATATTTGCGTGCATTTATGAGGTGTTTTGCATAGGTTTTTGCAAAATTATGATAGCCTGAAAAGTCCTCTTTTGCACACATAAAAATGTATTTATGATCTGATGCATTTAATACTGCATCAATAGCATTAATAGAAGGAATACAAATAGGCCCTGGAGGCAAGCCTTTATGCGTATATGTATTGTAAGGTGAATCTACCTTTTTATCTTTATTAAGCACACGATTAATGGTAAAATCACCTAATGCAAAAATAAGGGTTGGGTCTGATTCCAATCTCATTTTTTTCCTAATTCGATTCAAGTACAAACCTGCAATTTCAGGACGTTCGTCCTTTTTAATATTTTGTTCTTTTTCAACAATTGAAGCTAAAGTGGCAACCTCAAAATAATTGAGTTTTATCTTTTTTGCTTTTGATTTTCTACTTGCATTCCAGAATATATTAAACTCTGTTTGCATTCTGCTTACAAATTGTTCTGCAGATGTATTCCAATAAAACTCATAAGTATTCGGTAGGAATAAACACACCACATTTTCATTGGAAAAACCATTCGTATTTAAAAATGTAGTATCGGTTATATAAGTTAATAAATCAGCAGAATCAGCCTCAATTTGATTCGCAATCTTCCCCACTAATTGTTCCTTATTCCGTAAATTATTAAAAGTAACTTTTATGGGAGTTTGCCTTCCCGAACGCAATAAGTTAATCAGTTCATTATTATTTAAATTACGATTAATTCTATACCTCCCTGCTTTTATATTTGTCGTATATTTTTTTGTTGCTGCCAACCATTCAAAGGAATTAGCATTTATTAATAATCCATTTTCTGACAATACTTTTACAACATCAGAAAACTCAGCACCAGTAGGAATATATATATACTTTTCACTTGCATTATTAGGCAATACTATATTAGGCTGATAAATTCTGGAATAAATTTCATAAACCATACCAGCACCACCAATAAGTGCTAAAAACAAAAATGAAATAAAAAACTTTCTTATCCCTGACTTCTTCTTAAATTTTCTTCTTTTTTTCAAATTATAATTTTTGTAAAATTCCTTTAGCTTGATGACTGGGAGCAATTTCTAAAATTTTATTGAGATACTCTTTTACATCCTCCATTTTATTTTGCATTTGAGCTGTCAGCACTAAGTTCTCATAAGCCAATACATAATCAGGATTGAGTGCAAGCGCCTGTTTTAAATATAAGTCTGCTTTTAGAAAATCACGCTCCAGTAGAGAAATATAGCCTAAATTTAAGTGTATTTCTTTAATAGTTGGATTAAGTGATAAGGCCTCAATAAAAACTAATTTTGCAGCTGACAATTGTTTTTGTTTTATAAGAAGAGCGCCTTGTTTTATTTTATAATCAATTACAAAAGGCATTAGTTTTGTGGCTTTTTCAAAGTATTTTTCGGCAGTACTACTCATCTTATTACGAACAAATACCTCTCCCATTCTACTATAAGCCATAGCCAAACTGCTATTACTGTATTGTGTGGTACCTTCTTTATTATTCATTACAAAATTTATTAGTCCTTTATCATCTTTTTTTAAGTAGAAATACTGCACATAAGCAGTAAAATAAGGGGCTGTTTTTTCTAGGAAATAAAAAGCACTATCCAAGTAGAGAGGGTTCGGCTCAAAACTTTCAAAATGCTTTAAATAAGCCTTTGCTTTTGACAAATCTGTTGGATTAGCATTATTGATAGCAATTAGCCCTAAAAACACTCCTTTTTCAGTTTTTACTTCTTTATGAATGCCAATTTTATGATCTGTTATGGCAACATGCATAATATCTGTGGAAGATGATTTTGGCATATGACAAGAGGTGCAATTTTGTGTTTCATCCTCTTTGCACACTTCATGACATTGCATGCACTTATTATCAAAATAAGTTGCTGATAAAGTAGTTACACTCTTATGCGGATTATGGCAAGTAATGCAAGTCATTTCGGCCGTTTTAAAACAAGCACTTTCCTTTAACCTATCCACATGAGAGGCCATAATAAACGACTCACTATCTTTGTGCTTTGGCAAATAAACATCCATCACCTCAGTCAGTGGCATTCCTGGCTTAAAATCCGTAAAAGTTTTTCCCAGCGCTAAAACTGCTGTACCTTGCAAGTGGCACCTTTGGCAGACATCAAACTGTAAATCCAAAGGTAATTTTGCAGGATTTACTATTGTATAATCAATGTACTTTGAGGTATCAACAATGTTCCCCGCCAACTTTTGTTTTACATGCACCTCCCCCGGCCCATGACACCTTTCACAATCAATTCCTGAAGGAATGCTGTTGTATTTATTAAGTGAGCCCTCAACATGCTCAGGGTAAGCATTATGACAACTCATACATTCCAAACCAATTTCACGGCTGAATCTCGTGTTATTCCCCTTTTCAAAACCAGGAGGTAAATCCGCAATTGATCCTTGCGTATAATAAGTATAAGGCATTTGATGTACATAGCCATTTATTTCAAATAAGTGGGAATTGGTATGTTGCCCACTCCCTATTTTATAGGTTACTTTTTTGATGAGCAAGTGAGTAGTATCCTTTCCTTTTAACCTATACTCTTTTAAATACAAACTATCATTTTTCCAAAAAGGTTGATAGCTTAAATTTTTAATAGAATCGTGAATGAGTGGCATTTCAGAATTTGCTAAAGCTGAATGCTCTTTTGTTGCAAAATGAAAGGATTTCCCCATTCCTGTTTGCATATAGGAATCAGAAATGTCAGCATGACAAGCACGGCATTGCTGCTTCCCAACATACTTTACGGTATCGTTATGATTTAAGTATTCTGTATAATTAGTAACCTCTCCTCTTTGGCAGGCAAACAATAGGATTGAGAAAAAGAAAACGACAACCTTTCTCATCTATTCAGCACATAATTATTTTTGCGTACCTTTTGGAAACCAACTGATTTAAATAAAGCTAAACTTGCTTTGTTATCCGCAAAAATACCAGTGTGCAACTGCTCTAATCTTAACTTTTTCCATGCATGGTTTATCAGTTCGTTTAGGGCTTGTTTGGCAAAACCTTTTCTTCTGTATTTTTTCAAAATAACAATTCCTACGCCTGCATTTTGTTTTTCAAAATTGAAATCATACAAATCAATGCAACCAATAGCCACTCCATCCAAATCAATTACAAAACGAAACTGTCCAGAAATAGCAATATCCTCCTTGGCGTGCTGTATATAATTGGCTAATTGCCTTTCAGAAAAAGGAGTTGTAGTACCGCTTACTTCCCATAAAGTTCTATCATTTTCTAAACCAAACAAAAAATCTAAATCAGTAGATTCTAAAGGACGGAGCGCTATTTCCTTTTCTTTTAACATACAAATTCGCCAGCATAAACCATACTAGCTTCACCAATTAACCAAATATTACGATAGCCCCCATTAAACTCTTCAAAGCTAACGGTCAAATCCCCTCCTTTTGTTTTTACATTAATGAGGTTCTCTTCAATACAATCAGCATAATGCATTGCAATTGCAGTAGCAACAGTACCTGTTCCACAACTCAAAGTTTCTGCCTCCACTCCTCTTTCGTAAGTACGCACTTGCAGCTCAGTAGCATCCAAAACAAAATTTACATTTATCCCCTCCTTTTTAAAAGGAGCTGAATTTCTAATTTTTCTTCCTTCTTTATTGACATTAAGACGGTCCAAATCATCCACCATTTCAATGTAATGAGGAGAACCTGTATCCATCACCAAGCCATCACCAACTCCTTCTATTTTAGTAACATCTTGCATTTGTAAATAAATACCATCATCCATTATCCTTCCTTTATGTTCGCCATCAATTGCCATAAAAGTAGTTTCTGCTTCAATAACCTCCAATAACTTAGCAAAAGCTATAACACATCTCCCTCCATTACCACACATACTAGATTGATTTCCATCAGCATTAAAATAAATCATCTCAAAATCGAGCGTATCATGCTCACGTAAAAGAATTAAACCATCCGCACCTATACCCATTCTTCTTTCACAAAGTGCTGAAATAAGCCCGCTATCATTTATATCAAATTCATTACCTCTATCATCAATCATGATGAAATCATTACCCGTACCCTGATATTTGTAAAATTCTATTATCATGTGGTAAATGTAGGAAAAAGTAAGCAGTAAATAATAGATAGTATGTATAATTACTGACTAAAAAAATACGTGAGAAATAAGCAAAAATCAATTGTCATTTACAGCAGAATATCTACTTTTGCAACAATTTTATAATAAAAAAAATAAAACGCATGTCATCATCTTATGAAGCGCAATTGAATGATTGGGTTAACAAAGAAAAATCAGCAGTAAATTTATTGAATTCTGTAGGCACTTTAATGTACGACAAAGGAATTGAATTGATACTTTTTAGAAACCAACTTCTGGAAATTGGTGTTTCAGAATTGATGAGCTTTGTTTCCTATGCTAACAATGTAGTAAATAGAAAAATTGATATTACAACAGTTGCAACACTAGCAAATGAATTGATGAACATGGATTTAGCCCCTTCTAAATTGGATATCGGCTTGTTATCGGCCGAATACTTAGAAGGAAATGCTAGTGATGCTAATGCTTTTTTAACAGATAAATTAAGCCATATCATTGGTGCAGATAAAGACAATGTTGAACCTAAAGATGTTATCCTTTATGGATTTGGGCGTATTGGAAGGTTGGCTGCAAGAGAGTTAATAAAACAAGCAGGAAAAGGACAGCAATTAAGATTAAAAGCAATTGTAGTAAGAAGATTAACAGATGCTCAGATTGTTAAAAGAGCCGCTTTACTTAGAAATGACTCTGTACATGGCGCATTCAAAGGAGTAGTTGATGTAGATTTAGCCAACCAAGCAATTGTAGTAAACGGACAAGTAATCAAATTTATTGATGGAGGAAATCCTGAAGACATTGACTATACTATACATGGAATTGACAATGCTTTATTGATTGACAATACAGGTGCTTTTACTGATAAAGAAGCCTTATCGCGCCACTTGAAATCCAAAGGAGTAAGCAAAGTATTGTTAACCGCTCCAGGAAAAGGGATTCCAAATATTGTATACGGAATCAACTCTAAAGAAATTGATGTGGACACAACTGATATTTTCTCGGCAGCATCTTGTACAACAAACTGTATTGCTCCTATCCTACATATTGTTGAAAATAAATATGGTATAAATAAAGGGCATTTGGAGACTGTACACTCGTACACCAATGACCAAAACTTATTGGACAATATGCACAACAAACCAAGAAGAGGACGTTCAGCAGCCATTAATATGGTAATTACCTCAACTGGAGCAGGAAATGCAGTAACGAAAGTAATTCCATCATTAGCAGGAAAACTATCGGCAAATGCAGTGAGAGTACCTACTGCAAATGTATCCTTAGCGATACTTAAATTAAACCTTAATAAAGCAACTTCAGTTGATGATATAAACAACACGATTAGAGAAGCTGCCCTTAATGGGAACTTGGTAAATCAAATTAACTACCAAGTAGACCCAGAATTGGTTTCAACTGATATTATCGGAAATACTTGCTGTTCAGTATACGATAGCCAAGCAACCATTGCTACTGCAGATGGTGAAGATGTAGTACTATATATATGGTACGATAATGAATTTGGATATACAAAACAAGTAATCCGATTAGCGAAACTCATAGCTAAAGTAAGAAGGTTAACTTATTATTAATAGATGAGGTTAAATGAAAAGGCCTTTTTGGGGTACAAACTTTTTAACTCCTCATTTACAGGACTATCAATAGGGATATTATTTACGATTTACCAACCTTTAGATCTTTCTACTTATTCGATTGGCGGCATTGTACTGGCTTCTTCAATGCTAGTAGTTGCCAAATTTTATGAAAAATTACTTAACATTAAAAGTTTCTATTTCATTTCTCTTGGTGTGGAATTAGTTATGCTACTTACACTAATTACTTTTATGATTTTGCAGTACTCTCTTACCTCTGCGCTTTTAATCTACATGGGTTATCAGTTTACTTTTATTTTTGGAGGCTACTTGGTAAGGGCCGAAACCCTAGTAGCTCACAAAAAAGAACTTTTAGGCAAGATTGATGTCAATAAACAATTAGGTTATTTAGTGGGCTTAGGCGCTTCCTTTTTGTTTTACAAAGCATTAGAATATAGTTTTGAAATTACAGAACCTAAAACACAAATCAGCATAATCCATTATTTTTTAGTTTCATTGCAATGCTTAATTATAGTATTGTTAGCAAGGTCTTTTAGTAAAAGTTAATCATAGAGTAGTTTTCTTAAAACTACTAATTTATTCTACATCTCATCAAAATCAATTACCACATTAGCTGATGCTGGTCGCGCTTGACAACCTAATACATAACCTTCCGCTACTTCTTCTTCCGATAAAGAATAATTAGCATCCATAGTAACTTTACCTTCCATTACTTTGGCTTTACAAGTACAACATACGGCACCTTTACAAGAAAAAGGAAGATCAGCACCTAGTTCCATAGCAGCATCTAGTATTGTTTGTCCTTTATTGGAAAGTGTAAACTCAAAATCTTCCCCATCCACACTAACAATTACATTTGCTACAATTTCATCTATATCATCAGTAGTGTTTTCTTCTTTCTCAGCAGCTGTAAATCTTTCAAAATGAATGTTATTTTGATTTACTTTATTCAGTAACAATAACTCATTTGTATTATCAATAAGCTCCCCAGGTCCGCAAATAAAATATGCATCAGCTGATTTTAAAGTAATAAAAGTATTCAATAATTGTTGAATATTATTTTTATCTAACCTTCCATTAATCGCCCCTGAAATTCTTTCTCTTGAAAACGCCCAATGTATTTTTAATCTAATAGGATAATTCTCTTGCAACTTTTTTAATTCCTCAGAAAACATGGTTGATTCCTGCGTTTTATTCCCATAAATAAGTGTGAATTTAGCATCACTATCTTTTGCTAGTTCAGTTTTTACCATAGAAAGAATTGGAGTAATTCCACTTCCTGCACAAATTCCTACTATATGTTTTTTGTCGCCCTTAATCACAAAATTTCCACTAGGAGGCATTACCTCCAAAACATCACCTACTTTTACATCTGCTGTTAAAAAAGTTGACATTTTACCATCCTCTATTTTTTTAATACCAATAGCAACCCCCTCAGTATTTGCACTACAAATAGAATAAGATCTTCTAACTTCTTCACCATTTATTTTCATTTTAATAGTAATATATTGTCCCGCCTGAAACTGAAACAAATTATTATTTTTTACATCAAAATGAATAGCTATAGCATCAGATGTTAGTTGCTGAATATTACTAATTGTTAAGGAATGAAATTTGTTCATTTATCTAAAATTTTTGCAAAAATATCATTTTATAAATAACACCATTCATTTTATAGTAAATATCATCTTTTGAATGAAGAGTTTTTGGTAAATTTGCAATAACATTTATTTACAGGAAATGAAAGAAGAATTATTTCAACAAAAGATTGACAAGGAACAAAAAATTGAACCTAAAGACTGGATGCCAGATGATTACCGTAAGCATTTAATCCGCCAGATTTCACAACATGCACATTCCGAAATTATTGGAATGCAACCTGAAGGAAATTGGATTACAAGAGCACCATCACTTAGGGCAAAAATGATACTACTTGCCAAAGTACAAGATGAAGCTGGGCACGGTTTATACCTCTATTCAGCTTGTGAAACTTTAGGCATTAGCAGAGAGGAATTAGTGCAACAATTACATGATGGAAAAGCAAAATACTCCTCTATTTTTAATTACCCAACCTTAAGTTGGGCTGATATGGGCGCAATTGGTTGGTTAGTGGATGGGGCTGCCATTGTTAATCAAGTTTCTTTACAAAGAACTTCTTACGGTCCTTATTCAAGAGGAATGGTAAAAATCTGTAAGGAAGAAAGTTTTCATCAAAGACAAGGCTATGAAATAATGGCTGAAATGGCTAAAGGAACACCTGAACAAAAAGCTATGGCACAGGATGCACTGAACCGTTTTTGGTGGCCTTCTATTATGATGTTTGGTCCTCAAGATTCTGACTCTCCAAGAACAGGAAATGCCATGAAATGGAAAATTAAAAGACAAACTAATGACGCTTTACGACAAGATTTTATTAATAAAACAGTGGGTCAAGCTGAAATAATTGGACTTACTATTCCTGACCCTGATTTAAAATGGAATGAGGAAAGAGGACATTATGATTTTGGAGAAATGGATTGGGTTGAATTCTGGAATGTAGTAAACGGAAATGGACCTTGCAATAAACAAAGGTTAGAACATCATAAAAAAGCCCATGATGAAGGAAGTTGGGTGCGTGAAGCGGCAAAGGCTTACGCAAATAAACAAGAATTAGTAGCAAATTAAAGATAAGATTATGGCAGAAAATGCAGATGTATGGGAAGTATTCATTCAAAGTAAAAACGGATTAGCACACAAACATGCCGGAAATGTTCATGCTAGTGATAAAGTAATGGCCTTAGAAAATGCGCGAGAATTATACACCAGAAGAAATGAAGGTTCTTGTATTTGGGTGGTAAAATCAGAATATATTGTTTCATCAGAATCAGAAGACAGTGAAGCGTTTTTTGATCCTTCAAACGATAAAATGTACCGCCACCCTACTTTTTACACCATGCCTGAAGGCTCAAAACATATTTAAAAATGAGTAATTTATTTACATACACTCTGCGCATTGCCGACAGCTCCTTAATTTTAGGACAAAGAATGTCTATGTGGTGCTCTAAAGGGCCAACCTTAGAAGAAGATATTGCGCTATCCAACATTGCATTAGACATGTTCGGGCAAGCCAATGGATTTTATGAATATGCTGCCCAATTAGACGGTACAAAATCAGCTGATGATTTAGCATTTAAAAGAAATGAAAGAGAGTTTTTCAACCATCAAATGGTAGAAATAGAAAATGGGCATTTTGGTCATACCATAACCCGTAATTTTCTGCACGACACTTTCAATTTCTTGTTTTATACACAACTTTCAAAAAGCAAAGATGAAACGCTTTCAGCATTGGCTACAAAATCCTTAAAAGAAGTGAAATATCATTTACGTCATTCTACAAATTGGCTTATTCGATTAGGTGATGGAACAGAGAAATCTAATACAAAAGTACAAAAATCATTAGACCATATTTGGCAATTTACAGCTGAACTTTTTGAGATGGATAGTATCGACACTGAACTCTTAAATGCTGGAATTGGAGTTAATAATGCAGCCCTAAAAAATCAGTGGGATGACATTGTAAATACCACTCTTAAAAAAGCAAAGCTTAGCCGACCAGAAGATGAATATATGGCCACTGGAGGAAAAAAAGGAATGCATACTGAATATCTTGGATTCATATTAGCTGAGATGCAATATTTACAAAGAGCATACCCAGATGCAAAATGGTAAAATAAATAAAATTTGGGAACTACTTAATACCGTTCCCGATCCTGAAATTCCTGTTATTTCAGTAGTTGAGCTAGGTGTTATTCGTGATGTCACTTTCAGCAATAATAACTATATCATTTCCATTACTCCTACCTATTCCGGCTGTCCTGCTGTAAAAGCTTTTCAGGATGACATTAAAACTTGCTTTAAGGAAAATAACATTAGTAATTTTGAATTAAAAATAGTCTATTCTCCTGCTTGGACTACCGATTGGATGACGGATGCAACCAAGGAAAAACTGAGAAAATATGGTATTGCCCCTCCATCAGATACTGTAATATGTCCTCAATGCAATTCTGAAAAAACAACTCTAATAAGCGAATTTGGATCAACTGCCTGTAAATCATTATTTAAATGTGATGATTGTCTTGAGCCCTTTGAGTTTTTCAAGTGTATTTAACTATAGCTTAAACACTTAATTTTTCTTACTTTAGCGACTTTAATTTTATTTTATAGAATGATACAATACGAAATTATAGCTGGTGTTGGTAAAATTACCTTAAACCGTCCAGATAAATACCACTCTTTTGTTAGAGAAATGGCCTTACAACTGCAAGAAACACTAGATAATTGCAAAGAAGACAAAGAAGTAAGAGCCATCCTAATTACAGCTACAGGAAAAGCATTTTGTGCTGGACAAGATTTAGGGGAAGCAACTGACCCAAACGGACCCGATTTAACGCAAATTGTTCAGGAACATTATAATCCCATCATCCGAAAAATACGCAATATTGAAAAACCTATTGTAGCTGCCGTAAATGGAGTAGCTGCTGGTGCTGGAGCTAGTATTGCTTTAGCTTGCGATATTGTAGTAGCAAAAGAAAGTGCATTATTCATACAGGCATTTAGTAAAATTGGCTTAATACCTGACAGTGCAGGAACTTTCTTCTTACCAAGATTAGTAGGACTGCAAAAAGCAGCAGCATTGATGATGACTGCAGAGCCAGTTTCTGCTAAAGATGCCGTAGATATGGGAATGATTTACAAATTTTTTTCAGATAAGAGTTTTGAAGAAGAAAGTTGGAAATTAGTCAGTAACTTAGCCCAAATGCCAACCAAAGGATTGGGGCTTACCAAACGATTATTAAACGCTTCTTATTCTAATAACCTTGAACAACAACTAACAATGGAAGATGAATGCCAAACTATTGCTGGGAGTACTGCTGATTTTAAAGAAGGAGTTCAAGCATTTTTAGAAAAAAGAAAACCAAACTTTAAAGGAGAATAAAATGATAAAAGTAAGTATAATTGGTGCAGGAACTATGGGAGCAGGAATTGCTCAAATTGCTGCTACAAATGGTCATGAAGTTTGCCTTTATGATTCCTTTGATGGAGCAATAGAAACGGCCGAAATAAAACTTAAGAAAGTACTTAATAGATTAGTTGAAAAGGAAAGAATCACTCAGCAAGAGAATGAAGCAGTACTAAGTAGGATTAATTTCACAAAAGACATAAAAGAAGTTGCTGGAAGCGGATTAGTTATTGAAGCCATCATTGAAAACCTGGCAATCAAACAAAAGGTTTTTGCTGAAATTGAAAGTTTGGTAGATGAGGATTGTATAATTGCGTCTAACACCTCCTCCCTTTCAATTGCATCTATTGCTTCTGCTTGCAAAAAAGCAGAAAGAGTTGTAGGAATTCACTTTTTCAACCCTGCACCATTGATGCCTCTAGTAGAGATTATTCCTGCTGTACAAACTTCAAAAGACACTTTAAATAAAGCAAAATCTATCATTGATTCTTGGAAGAAATTAACGGTTATAGCAAAAGACACTCCTGGATTTATAGTGAATCGTGTAGCTCGTCCTTTTTATGGAGAAGCCCTAAGGATTTATGAGGAAGGAGTGGCTGATTTTGCAACTATTGATTGGGCAATGCGTGAAATTGGTGGTTTCCGTATGGGGCCTTTTCAACTGATGGACTACATAGGAAACGATATTAACTATACCGTAACAGAAACTGTATTTACATCCTTTTATTTTGATTCAAGATACAAACCCTCTTTCACCCAAAAAAGAATGATGGAAGCAGGATATTTGGGTAGAAAATCAGGAAGAGGATATTATGATTACTCAGCTAACACACCAAAAGCAAATGAAGATAGAGAGTTAGGAAAACAAATTTTATGGAGGGTTTTGGCAATGCTGATTAATGAAGCGGCTGATGCTCTTTTCTTAAACATTGCAACTAAAGAAGATATTGACTTAGCTATGACTAAAGGAGTTAATTACCCGAAAGGATTACTTGCTTGGGCTGATGAAATTGGGATAAAAAATGTACTAAGCCAGTTGAAAAACTTACAAGCTGAATATGGAGAAGACAGGTACCGACCTTCCCCATTATTAAAACGAATGGTAGCTGAAAACAAAACTTTCTACTAATGAATTTAGCAAAAAAAGTAGTAGATAAAATGATGAGTGGAGATGCTTTTAGCCAGTGGCTTGGCATTGAAATATTGGAAATTACTACTGATTTTTGCAAACTGCAACTGAAGGTAAGGGAGGAAATGACAAATGGTTTTAATATTGCGCATGGTGGAATTGCTTACGCCCTAGCGGATAGCTGTTTAGCTTTTGCTGCAAATGCGGATGGTATGCAATCCGTTTCAATTGAAACTTCTATTTCACATACCAAAAAAGTAGAAAGTGGTGATACGCTTACGGCTACTAGTAAAGAGATAAATAAAAGTAGTAAGACAGCTATGTATTACATTACAATTACTAACCAAGATAAGGAAGAAGTTGCTCATTTCAAGGGTACGGTTTACCGTACTGGAAAAGAGTGGTTTCCTAAAAAATAATTGATAATTTAAAAAATACTATTATGAAAAAGATACTTACACTTTTATTTTGTTTCCCTTTATTTGTAATTGGGCAAATAACTATTGGAAACAACCAAGCTATTTGTTTAAACGACACAGTTCAAATAGTGGCAACTTATGCTCCTGGAACTTCCATTGGGTTGACCAGTTCTCCTATTCTTATTACAGAATGTGACCTTGGGTCACCTGATATAGTTGAAATTCAAAATGTTTCCTCTACTCCTGTGGATGTGACCGGTTGGAGAATAATTATTAGTAATAATTATTCTGATATTAATATTGCAAATCCTATTGAACAAGTTTTGTCTGGAAACATGATTGCTGGAGAAACAAAATTTTTTACAGATAATTCCACTAATAATTATTGGGGAAATAATATATTATGGAATCCTGGCGCCTACCCAACTTTTACAACTTGGATTATTTTACTGGATGATAATAATAGTGTGATGGATGTTTTTGTAGGTAATTGGCTTGCTGCTGATATAGCATCATCTGCTATTCCTACTTCTGTTGGAATACTCTCTCTTGCAGGACATTGGAATGGTAATGGAATTAATCAAGCAACAATAGGACCTACTTTACAAAGTTTCTCTAGAATTGGAAATGAAGATCATAATGATTCAACTGATTTTAGTATTATGGCTACTTCTTCTGGAGTTTCAAACATTGGATTAAGTTTACCTTTTTCGGGTGGTGGAGCTACATGGTACAATCAGAATACAGGTCAGATAGTTGGAACGGGTGACACTCTAAATTATTCTCCAGCTCAATCAACTTATATCCTTGCTGAAATTATCGATACATCAGGTCAACTTTGGGTTGACTCAATGTATCTAGAAGTACTCAATACTAATATAACTTCAACAGGTTTTTCATTATGTAATGGGCCAGTTGTATTAACTGCTCCTACTGGGTTTGCTACTTACAATTGGAGTGGAGCTTCTACATCTCAGGTGCTTACAGTAACTACTCCTGGAACATATTTTGTTAATTATCTTACTTCATCAGGAATGAGTTGTCAATCCGACCCTATCACTATTTATTCAGGAAATATTCCTATTACCTTATCCACACCCGACTCTGTGTTTATTTGTCAGGGAGATACAGTTGTAATTGATGGTCCTTTAGGTTTTACCAATTACTTTTGGAGTACTGGAGCAACTAATTCCTCTATTACAACCATATCAACAGGTAATTATAGTTTGTCTGTTTTAGATGGAAATGGTTGTACAGGAACATCAAACACAACAACAGTTACTATATCTCCACAGACAATTACTGCAACTACAACAGGTTTTTCTTTATGTAATGGTTCTGTTACTTTAAATGCCGGTTCTGGTTTTTCTTCCTATCAATGGTACATTAATGGTACAATAATGACAAATGAAACAAATCAGACTTTAATTGCAACTATTGCCGGTAATTATACTGTTGAAGTAACTTATCCAACAGGTTGTACAGCAACTTCCAATCCACTTACCATTTATTCAGGAACAGGACAGTTCTATTTCTTTATTAATACTATAGGTGACGATTCACTTTGTTTACCTAATGGACAAGTTATTTTAGATGCAGGAAATTATTCATCATTCAGTTGGAATACTGGAGAAACCACTCAACAGATTATTATAACTACACTAGGAACTTTCAGTGTTAATGTTATTGATGCAAATGGATGTCAAGGAGCATCTAACCCCCCATTTATTGTTTCTAATATTGTAAATACATCTGTTATTACTGGCCCCACAAATCCTACTCAGTTTCAAACGGAGACATATTCTGTTTTGTCTTCTGCTGGTTCTACTTATAATTGGAATGTAATCGGAGCTACAATACAGTCAGGAAATGGCACTAATTCAATAGATATATTATGGAATAATACTGGAACTTTCTCTTTTTCAGTTACCGAAACTGATCTAAATGGGTGTGTAGGTGAACCTGTTTCCCTTATGGTTTCTGTAATTATTTCATCAATTAGGGAAATAAATAATCCTAAAAAAATTAATAAAATAACTGATGTACTAGGAAGAAAAGTGTCAGAAAACAACAATACTTTATTATTCTATATTTATGATGACGGAACAGTTGAGAAAAAAATTATAATTGACTAACATGAAAAAATTAATTACCCTTTTATTATGCTTAACCTTTATATTGGCTGCTTGTAGTACTAGCCGTAAATGTGATGGAGGAAAGAAAATTAAAACAGAAATGTGGTAGTACTTCCACAAACTAAAAACCACAAACCAAATAAACAAATGACCTATATAATTGATGCAGTAAGAACTCCAATCGGAAACTTTGGAGGTACTTTAAAAGAGGTGAGAACTGATGACTTGGGAGCAATTCCAATCAGAGAATTAGTAAAAAGAACAGGAATTGATACCAGTAAAATTGATGATGTAATTTTAGGTTGTGCCAATCAAGCAGGAGAAGACAACCGTAATGTTGCGCGTATGTCGTTACTACTTGCAGGATTACCATTCACTGTTCCTGGAGAAACGGTAAACCGTTTATGTGCTTCTGGAATGTCGGCAGTTATTCATGCTCATAGGGCAATTTGCGCAGGAGATGGAGATTTATTTATTGCTGGTGGAGTGGAAAATATGACAAGAGGACCTTGGGTGATTTCAAAAGTTTCTAAGCCTTTTGGTAGAGATGCTCAAATGCATGATTCTTCTTTCGGTTGGAGATTCGTAAACCCAAAAATGAAGGAATTATATGGAGTAGATGGAATGGGAAATACTGCCGAAAACTTAGCAGAAAAGTACAATATCTCTCGTGAAGACCAAGATCAGTTTGCTTACAACTCACAAATGAAAGCTGCAAAAGCACAGGCTGAAGGAAGATTTGATGAAGAAATTGTATCGGTTGAAATTCCACAAAGAAAAAAAGATCCTATCGTTTTCAGTAAAGATGAATTCATAAGAACTAATACAACATTAGAAGTGTTAGCTAAACTCAGAACGGCATTTAAAAAAGATGGCGGAACAGTTACTGCAGGAAATGCTTCAGGACTAAATGATGGAGCAGCTGCTATGTTATTAGCTTCAGAAAAAGGAGTAAAAGAAAACAACCTCACTCCTCTTGCAAAAATTGTAAGTTCAGCTGTGGTAGGTGTTGAGCCTAGAATCATGGGAATAGGACCTGTTATGGCTTCCAATAAAGCATTAGAAAGAGCAGGTTTAACAATGGAAGATATGGATATTATTGAGCTGAATGAGGCCTTTTCTGCTCAAGCATTGGCTTGCATCAGAGAATGGGGACTTAAAGATAACGACCCAAGAATAAACCCAAATGGAGGGGCTATAGCATTAGGTCATCCACTTGGAGTAAGTGGTACAAGAATTATTCAAACTGCCGCTATAGAATTAAAGAAACAAAATAAAAAATACGCCTTAGTAACTATGTGTGTTGGAGTTGGACAAGGCTATGCAACAATAATTGAAAGAGTATAATGATTTACGAATTTAACGGATATAAACCAGTAATACACCCAAGTGCCTTTGTGCATAAGGAAGCAACAATAATTGGTAATGTAATTATTGGGAAGCATGTATATATTGGTCCTGGAGCGAGTTTAAGAGGAGATTGGGGACAAATTACGATTGAGGATGGCTGTAATGTGCAGGACAACTGTATCATTCATATTTTCCCTGGGAAAGATGTTGTTTTACAAGAGAATGCACACATTGGTCATGGTGCAATTATTCATGGAGCAAATATTGGTAAAAATTCTATGATTGGTATGAATGCAGTGATAATGGATGATGCTAATGTTGGTGATGAATGTATTGTAGGAGCGCTTTGTTTTGTAAAAGGAGAAATGCAAATACCAAACCGAAAAGTTGTGGTGGGTAATCCTGCACAAATTAAAGGAGATGTTTCTGATAATATGATAAATTGGAAAAGTAAAGGAACAGAGTTGTACCAAGAGTTGCCAGAAGAATGCAGAACTTTAATGAAAGAATGTACTCCCCTTTCTGAAATAGAACAAAATAGAAAAGAAAAGCAAAAAATAACCTTTGATACTTGGAAAAACACAAAAGGATGAAAGAACTACTACTTATATTACTTTGCTTACCTATGATTGGGTTTGGGCAATTAACTTATGTGCCTGATGATAATTTTGAACAAGCATTGATTAATTTAGGATATGACAATGTGCTAGATGATGATGTGCTAACATCAAGTATTGACACCATAACATATTTAGATATTTCATATCAAAATATTACTGATTTAACTGGCATTGAAGATTTCTTATCACTTCAACACTTAAATACTTCTGGAAACCAATTAGGATATTTTGATATTAGCAATAATATTAATTTGACTTATCTTTTTTGTCGTGACAATGATCTGAGCTATATAAACTTAAGTCAGAATCTTAATCTTTGGGAATTTAATGCTCGATCAAATAATTTAACAGAGTTAGATGTAAGTAATAATATCAATTTAGGTATTTTAGTTTTTGATGACAATCAAGTTTATTCTATTGATATTAGTAATAACTACAATTTATATTACATTGGTTTTCAGGAAAACAACCTTCAGAATTTAGATGTTAGTAATAATCCTTTGTTAACTGCAATAGATTGCTGGGACAATCAAATTACATCCTTAGATTTGTCTGGATTGTTTGGTCTTCAGCATATAAATTGTGAGAATAATAATCTTCAATCATTAGATATTAGAAATGGTAATAATTATATTCTTCAGAGTTTCTTTATTGCTAATAATCCTTTGCTTGAATGTATTAATGTTGATGATGTAGCTTGGTCAAATGCTAATTGGACAGTTATAGACCCACAACACTATTTTAGTACTAATTGTCCGCCATCTGCAATACAAGAACACTCTTTAAACAAAAAACTTCTTAAAGTAACAGGCCTTTTAGGAAGAGAAACAAATGAAAAAAAGAACCAACCCCTCTTTTACATCTATGATGATGGAACAGTAGAGAAAAGAATAGTTATAGAATAAAATGAGAAATTACGATAATTACGCATTAGGAAATTGGACTAAAGGAGATGGGGAAGGAACTCCACTTTTTAATGCAATTACAGGACAGCAGATAGGAACAGCTTCATCAAAAGGATTGGACTTTGCTGAAATGATGGATTATGCCCGAAAAGTTGGAAGTCCTAAATTAAGAAAAATGACTTTTCAGCAAAGAGGTTTGATGTTAAAAGCATTGGCACTTCACTTGCATTCTATAAAAAATAAATTTTATGCGCTTAGCGGGGAAACTGGAGCAACTAAAATAGATTCTTGGATTGATATTGAAGGAGGAATTGGTAATATTTTTGCCAATGCATCACTAAGAAAAAACTTCCCTGACTTGCCGTATCATGTTGATGGAGATATGGCTCCCCTATCTAAAAACGGAACTTTTATCGGGCACCATATTATGATGCCAAGAGAAGGAGTAGCTATACATATTAACGCCTTTAATTTCCCTATTTGGGGAATGTTAGAAAAAATTGCAGTAAACCTTATGGCAGGAGTTCCTGCTATTGTAAAACCGGCAACTATTACTTGTTTCCTTACCGAAATGATGGTGCGTGAAATTGTTGAATCTGGAATTTTACCTGAAGGAAGTTTGCAATTAATTTGTGGTAGCGCCAGAGGAATAATTGACAGTGTAGAAACAGGAGATATTGTAACCTTTACAGGAAGTGCATCTACAGGAATGATGTTAAAATCAAACCCAAGATTGATTGAAAAAGCAGTTTCCTTCAACATGGAAGCTGATTCACTTAACTGTTCAGTTTTAGGAGAAGATGCAGTGCCAGGAACAGCAGAATTTGATCTTTTCATAAAAGAGGTACAAAGAGAAATGACTGTAAAAGCAGGACAAAAATGTACTGCAGTAAGAAGAATTATAGTTCCTGAAAAATTAGTGGAAGATGTACAAATTGCACTTGGTAAAAGATTAGCAAAAACTACTATTGGGGATCCTTCAGTTGAAGGAGTAAGAATGGGATCTTTGGCAGGCAAAGTACAACAAGAAGAAGTAACTGAAAAAATACAACAACTCGCCCAAACCCAAGAAATTGTTTACGGAAGTTTGGAAGAATTTGAAGTTATAGGAGCCGATAAAAATAAAGGAGCGTTTATCTCACCTATCCTATTTTTAAATAATGATCCCTTCAACAAAACCGATTGTCATAATATTGAAGCATTCGGACCAGTTTCAACAATCTTACCTTATAAAACTATTGATGAAGCAATAGAACTTGCCAGAATGGGGAAAGGTTCTTTGGTTTGTTCTATCATTACGAACGATATGAAGATTGCGGAACAGTTTGTATTGGGAGCTGCAAGTATGCACGGTAGAATTTTAGTATTGAATGAAGCTTGTAGTAAAGAAAGTACTGGACATGGTTCTCCTATGCCACTACTTACTCATGGTGGGCCAGGTCGTGCAGGAGGAGGAGAAGAAATGGGAGGTGTTAGAGGAATTAAACATTATCTGCAAAGAACTGCTATACAAGGGCACCCAACAACCATTACGGCACTTACCAAACAATATCAAATGGGAGCAGCTCAAAATACAGAAGGACCTCATGTTTTTAGAAAACACTTTGAGGAAATTGAAATTGGCGATACCGTAATTACCGACAAGCATTTAGTTACCCTTGATAATATTAATGATTTTGCAGAACTCTCAGGAGATAAATTCTATGCTCACATGGATGAAAATGCATTGGAAGGAACCATCTTTACCGAAAGAGTTGCTCACGGATATTTTATTATGAGTAAGGCAGCAGGTTTATTTGTTGATCCTGCAAAAGGACCTGTGCTATTAAATTACGGAATTGATGAATGTAGATTCACCAAACCAGTTTACCCTGGAATGACAATTGGTGTACGCTTTACTGCAAAAGAAAAAATAAGTCAAGAAAAAAGAGAGGATGATGAATTTTCAAAGGGAATTGTGAAATTCTTGGTTGATGTATATGATGATGAAGGAGAAACAGTAATGTTAGCCACAATCTTAACTATGGTAAGAAAATTGGATCAATCATGATAGCAAATACCCCTAAACCACCTTATATAGCAGCTGTGTTTACTTCTATCCGTACGGATGAAGAGGAAGGATATGATAAAATGAATGAACTTACTTTTAAAGAATTAGAAAGTATAGAAGGCTATTTAGGATATGAAGCCTTTAGGGATGAAAAGGGTTTTGGGGTAAATGTTTCTTATTGGAAAGATATGGAAGCATTAAAAAATTGGAGAGACAATACTTTGCACCAAAAAGCACAAGAATTAGGAAAAGAAAAATGGTACACAAACTACAAATTAAGAATTTGCACAGTTGAAAGAGATTATGAATTTAAACTTTAAATTATGAGAAAAATATTACTACTATTACTTTGCTTACCAATGATTGGATTTAGTCAACCAAATTATACGGTTACAGTAAATACCCCTGATGCATGGCAAGCTAATTTGTTTTTTCAGCTAGGTGGACCTCCTATAAAACCTGTTAAGATTATTGATCCTTCAATAACTGAAATATATTCCCAGAATTTGGGAATGAAAGGATGGGATTTTAAAGTTAATTACAATAATAAAATCTCCTATTTTGACAGATCCTCTAAGGGGTGGTTTATTATGGATTCTCTCCAAAATGAAGTTGACTCTGTTTATTGTTTGAATGGATATACTGCAGATACTCATGATTTTTTGGCTTTAGCAAATGGTAATTATGTTCTTTTTGCTTATGATGAACAGCCTTATGCAATGGATACTGTAGTTCCAGGTGGTGACCCGAATGCTATTGTAGAAGGATTAATTATTCAGGAATTGGATGCAAATCATAATCTTATTTTTGAGTGGAAAAGTTGGGATCATTTTCATGTAACAGATAATATGTACTTAAACTTAACCGCTTCAAATCTTCCGTTTATACATGCAAATGCTATTGATATTGATTTTGATGGACATTTTTTAGTTTCCTGCAGAGGATTGGATGAAATAACAAAAATACACAGAACAACCGGAGAGATTATTTGGAGATGGGGAGGTTCGCAAAATGAATTTACATTTGTAAATGACTATCCTTTTACACACCAACATTCAATAAGAAGTCTAGGTAATAATAGATATTTACTTTATGATAATGGTAATTATAGTGATCAATATATTGGTGTTAAGCTTTCAAGAGCTGTTGAATATGAGTTAGACACCAACTTAATGGAAGCTACAAAAGTGTGGGAGTTTGTTCATCCCGACTCTCTTTACACTCCTTCAATAAGTGGAGCGCAAAGATTGCCAAATGGAAATACACTTATTGATTTTGGAAATCTTCAATGGTTAGGTATAGGCTCAATCGTAACTGAAGTTGACACAAACAATCAAATAGTATTTCAATTAGAGTATGCTAATGGTGGAAATTTGTATCGTGCACAAAAGTTTGATTGGTTCTTTTATACTCCTATTCTAGGTTGTACGGACTCATTGGCTTCAAATTACAACCCACTTGCAACAATTGATGATAGTAGTTGTGTTTATTGTAATTTCACAGTAATTGTTTCTACAACTAATGTAAGTTGTTTCGGTGCAAATGATGGAAGCATTAGTGCAACTGCTTCTGGTGGTGTGCCTCCTTTTCAATATTCATTGGGTGGCGGATTGTCTCAAGGTAGCGGAACATTTACAGGGTTAACTGCAGGAACATATTCAGTTGATGTTACAGATGCAAATGGCTGTATGATATTTCATACAGTTGTAATTACTGAACCACCCGCTTTAAATATAACAGCTACCATTACTAATGTAAGTTGTTTCGGTATGTGTGATGGTTCTGCTTCAGTTAGTGTTGCAGGAGGAACGCCTCCTAATAGTTACTCTTGGAGTAACGGGCAAACTATTCCAACGATAACAAACTTATGCGCAGGTACATATGCTTGTACTGTATTTGATGCAAATAACTGTATAACCCAATCAACAGTAACGATTATGGAGCCAGATGCTTTAAGTATTTCAGTAGATTCTACTGATGAAACTTCTGCATTAAATGATGGTTCAGCTACTACTTCTGTTTTTGGAGGTATACCTCCTTATGCATATGCTTGGAGTAATGGAGGAACAACTAATCCACAAGTTAATTTAGCGCCTGGTTTATATACCGTTATAGTAACGGATGCTAATGGATGTACAATTTCAAGTACAATCTCTGTGAATGCTTATAACCCTACTGGTGTTATAAATATTAAAAATACTAGTAAAACTCTAATTAAGATTACTGATGTATTAGGTCAAGAAACACCTTATAGAAAGAACGCACCATTATTCTATATCTATAAAGATGGAACAGTTGAAAAGATAATAATAATTGAATAAAATGAAAGAATTCGTTAAATTAAATACAGAAAATGGAATAGGGTCAATAGAATTTTTCCATCCTCAATCGAATTCCTTACCAGGGAATATATTGGAAGAATTAGCCACTACAATAACCAAGGCCGGAGAAGATGATAACATTAAAGTAATCATCCTAAAAAGTGCAGGAGAAAGAGCTTTTTGTGCAGGAGCATCCTTTGATGAATTGGTAGCAATTGACTCTCCTAAAAATGGTAAAAATTTCTTTTCAGGATTTGCTAATGTTATAAATTCGGCCAGAAAATGCCCGAAATTTATTATTGGGCGTGTACAAGGTAAAGCAGTTGGAGGTGGAGTAGGTATGGCATCAGCAACCGATTATTGTTTTGCAACAAAATATGCAGCTGTAAAACTTTCTGAGTTAGCAATTGGTATTGGTCCTTTTGTTGTGGGGCCTGCAGTTAAACGTAAAGTAGGTGCTTCAGCATTTTCTGCTATGACCATAAATGCTACAAAGTGGTTTGATGCCTCTTGGGCACGTGAAAAAGGATTGTACACTGAAGTATTTGATTCAGTAGAAGAAATGGACATTGAAGTAGAAAAACTAGCCACTACCCTATCTCAATCCAACCCTGAAGCTATGAATGGCTTAAAGAAAGTTATGTGGGAAGGAACAGAACATTGGGATACACTTTTAATGGAAAGAGCTGAAAGTAGTGGTAAATTGGTTTTATCTGATTTCACTAGAAATGCAATAGCAAAATTTAAAAAGAAATAATGAGCAAAAAACTCTCCAAAAATATTTACAAAAAAGCATATTCCTTAATGTGTACTGCTCGTGCTATGAGTGATTTATATGAAGAAAATAAGGAAGTTACTTCAAAATATGTACATGCTACATCCAAGGGTCATGAAGCTATTCAGTTGGCAGTTGGTTTACAACTTACAGAAAACGACTGGGTAGCACCTTACTATCGTGATGATTCTATTTTGCTAGGGATAGGAATGCAACCTTACGAACTTATGTTGCAATTACTCTGTAAAAAAGATGATCCATTTTCTGGAGGTAGAACCTATTACTGTCACCCTTCTTTAAAAAGAGATGGATTCCCAAAAATACCACATCAATCCTCAGCAACTGGTATGCAAGGAATACCAACAACAGGAGTAGCAATGGGAATTCAATACCAAGAAAATGAAGGACTAACACATCCGAAAAAAGGAGAAGAACCAGTAGTAGTTTGTTCCTTTGGAGATGCAGCAATTACGGAAGGAGAAGTAGCAGAAGCATTCCAAATGGCAGCCCTTAAAAAATTACCAATTTTGTATTTGGTTCAAGATAATGAATGGGATATTTCGGCACATGCCACCGAAATGAGAGCGGTAGATGCCACCCATTACGCAAAGGGTTTCGGACTGAAAACCTATACCATTGATGGAACAGATTTTACAAAATCATACGAAACAATTCAAAATGCATTTAAGGAAATAAGAGAAAAGAGAACTCCCCTATTGATTCATGCAAAAGTTCCTCTTTTAAATCACCACACATCAGGTGTACGAATGGAATGGTACCGTGATGATTTGGAAGAAGCAAGAAGTAGAGACCCTTTTCCGAAATTAAAAGCAGAACTTTTATCCAATGGTTTTACGGAACAAGATGCAGTTAACATTGATAAAGAAGCAAAAGCAACAGTAGAAAACGATTATCAAAAAGCACTAAAAGCAGAAGATCCAAATCCTGAAGATTTATTCTCTCATGATTATGCCCCTACTCCTATTTTAGAAGAAAAAGGAGATAGAGCACCAAAAGATAAAGAGCCAACTGTAATGGTAGATTCTGCCCTATTTGCAATAAAAGAAATTATGGCAAAACATCCTGAATCCTTATTGTACGGACAAGATGTTGGGAAAAGATTAGGAGGGGTTTTTCGTGAAGCAGCAACCCTAGCAGAAACCTTTGGAGATAATAGAGTATTCAACACTCCAATACAGGAAGCTTTTATTATTGGAAGTACAGTTGGTATGTCGGCAGTTGGTTTAAAACCTATTGTTGAAGTACAGTTTGCAGATTATATTTGGCCAGGACTAAACCAACTTTTCACAGAGGTAAGTCGTTCCAATTATCTCTCTAACGGAAAATGGCCTGTGAGTTGTATTATCCGTGTTCCGATTGGTGCATACGGTAGTGGAGGTCCTTATCATTCTTCTTCTGTGGAATCGGTATTAGCACAAATTAGAGGAATAAAAGTTGCATATCCTTCCACTGGTGCAGACTTAAAAGGGTTGATGAAATCCGCTTATTACGACCCTAATCCTGTAGTGATTTTAGAACACAAAGGATTGTATTGGAGTAAAATAAAAGGAACATCTGCAGCAAAAACAATTGAGCCTTCAGAAGATTATGTAATTCCTTTTGGAAAAGGTAGAATTGCTTTGGAAGCTGAATATACTGAAAATACTATCTGTATTATTACTTACGGAATGGGCGTACATTGGGCATTGAATGCAGCCAAAAACCATAAAGAAAAAGTGGAGATTGTAGATTTAAGAACCATCAATCCTATTGATGAGGACTTGGTTTTTGAAAGAGTAAACAAGCACGGAAAATGTTTAGTCCTTACGGAAGAACCCTACAATAATTCCTTTGCACAAAGTTTAGTCGGTAGAATACAAGAACATTGTTTTGACCAATTAGACGCTCCTGTTTATGTTATGGGATCAGAAAATTTACCGGCAATACCTTTAAATTCTACTTTGGAAGCGAGAATGCTACCTAATGCAGAAAAGGTAAGTGAGAAAATTAGAGAGATTTTAGCGTACTAAAAGAAAATATAAAGCATAAAAAAGCCGGGCATTTGCTCGGCTTTCCTTTTATCTATTAAAAATTAATTAAGCAGTTACACCCATTAGTTCAGCCATCATTTTTCCAATTTCAGCAGGCGATTCAGCAACAGTAATTCCACACTCACGCATAATTTGCATTTTTGCTTCTGCAGTATCCTCAGCACCACCAACAATTGCACCAGCATGTCCCATTGTTCTTCCAGCAGGAGCAGTTTGCCCAGCAATAAAACCAACTACAGGTTTAGTACCATTTGCTTTAATCCATTTTGCAGCATCAGCTTCTAATTGTCCACCAATTTCACCAATCATAATGATACCATCCGTTTCAGGGTCATTCATGAAAAGCTCAACAGCTTCTTTAGTAGTTGTTCCAATAATCGGATCACCACCAATACCAATTGCAGTTGAGATTCCCATTCCTGCTTTCACCACTTGGTCAGCAGCTTCATAAGTTAAAGTACCTGATTTTGAAACTACACCAATTCTACCTTTTTTGAAAACGAAACCTGGCATAATACCACATTTTGCTTCTTCAGGAGTAATAACACCTGGGCAGTTAGGTCCAACTAAAGTACAATTCTTATCAGAAATATATTCCTTAACCATAATCATATCTTTAGTAGGAATTCCCTCCGTAATACAAATGATTACTTTAATTCCTGCCTCAGCAGCTTCCATTACCGCATCAGCAGCAAATGCTGGCGGTACAAATATCATTGAAGTATTAGCACCTGCTTTTTCAACAGCCTCACTAACAGTATTAAATACAGGTCTGTCCAAATGTGTTTGTCCTCCTTTTCCTGGAGTAACACCTCCTACTACATTTGTTCCGTACTCAATCATTTGTCCTGCATGGAAAGTACCTTCAGTACCCGTAAAACCTTGTACAATTACTTTCGAATCTTTATTTACTAATACGCTCATTGATTTGTTTTTTAATTTGGGTTGCAAAATTAGAACATTATGGCTATTAACAAAGGATTTTGAATACTTTTGCAGCATGAATAATTTATTGCAAGAAGATACTATTTGTGCCCTAGCAACCGGAGGCGGATTGAGTGCTATTGCCGTAATTCGTTTGTCAGGGAAAGAGGCTATAAAAATTACGAATGCTGTTTTTAGTAAAGATATATCAACTGCAAAATCACACACGATACATTTCGGAACTATATCCGATAACAATAAAATAGTAGATGAAGTACTCGTAAGTATTTTTAAAGATGGAAAGTCCTATACAGGTGAAGAAACAGTAGAAATTTCTTGTCATGGCTCAACTTTTATTCAGAATAAACTATTACAATTATTCATAAATGAAGGGTGCAGAATGGCAACTGCTGGTGAGTTTACCATGCGTGCTTTTAGGAATGGAAAACTAGATTTATCGCAAGCAGAATCAGTAGCTGACCTCATTGCTTCAGAAAGTGAAGCTGCACACCAAACTGCTCTAAAGCAACTAAGAGGAGGCTTTTCCAATAAACTACAAACCTTAAGAACAAAACTCATTGACTTTGCTTCTTTAATAGAGCTAGAATTAGACTTTTCGGAAGAAGATGTAGAGTTTGCCGATAGAAAACAATTTGAAAATCTATTGGATGCTATAAAAGTGGAGTTGGAAAAATTAATCCAATCTTTCAAGCTAGGAAATGTAATAAAAAACGGAATTCCAGTTGCAATTTTAGGAGCTCCAAATGTGGGGAAATCTACCCTACTGAATACGCTACTAAATGAGGAAAAAGCAATTGTATCGGCTATTGCAGGAACTACTCGTGATGCTATTGAAGATGAGCTTAATATTGAAGGCTTTATGTTCCGATTTATTGATACAGCAGGAATTAGAGAGACAACCGATATTATTGAAAATTTAGGAATTAAAAAATCCTTAGAAAAAGCGGAACTAGCCAATATCGTTCTATTTTTAATTGATGCTGATGCAAATATCTCCAAACAGTTGTTGGAGCTAGACAAAATAAAAGATACCGCTAAAGACAAATTATTAATTGTCATCAATAAAATTGATTTAAAACCTGAAATTAAGGATGACTTTAAAGATGCTCTTTTCATTTCAGCAAAGAAAGATGAAGGCATAGAAGGCTTAAAAACCAAATTATTGGAATTTGTGAATACTGAACAATTATCCAATAATGAAACGATTGTTACCAATCTTAGGCATTATGAGGAATTACAACTTACGCTTCACGAAATCAATACTATTATTGAAGGATTAAACAGTGGACTAACAGGAGATTTCTTAGCCATCAATATCCGACAATCCCTTTTCCATTTGGGGAGCATAACAGGAGAAGTTACTACCGATACCCTTCTCGGTAATATTTTTGGAAAATTCTGTATCGGTAAATAATTAAAGTTCCATATACTCCTTAAAGGCAGCTTGGAAATACAGTTCAGTTTCATTTTTAATTTTTGCTTTTTGAATACTGTCTACAGCAATACTCTCAAACACTTTATTGTAACTTTCAGAAAAAGCATAATTTGCATTAGGAAGAATTAAACCATAGCCCTTATGAAAAGCATAAGGAACGGCACTTTTAGTTGTAGGATTAAACAAATTATTTCCCCAACGATAAGCCGAAATATCCATATTAAGTTGTGCTAAAACTGAAGGAGTAATATCAATATGAGATCCCATTTTACCATGCTGAGTTCCCTTGTATTCTTCTTGAATCACCTCACCTATCCAAAGCATTGGAATTTTATAGCGCTCCTTTTGGGCTACCCTCCATCCTTTAGGTGAGTTATGACTATGATCCGCCACAATTACAAAAAGAGTATTGGTATACCAATCTTCATCTTTTACACTTTCCATAAATTCTCCCAAACATCTATCGGTATAAGCCACTGAATTGACATATTTATCCTCCTTACTATTAAAACTTAGTTTATGTTCTGCAGGAAAATCAAAAGGAGAATGAGAACTAATCGTGAAAAGAGTACTCATAAAAGGTTCTGGCAATTGCTTTAATTCCTCTTTAAACTTACTAAACATAAATTCATCATGCACCCCCAATGCTCCAAAGGGTAAATCCTGAAAATCATTTTCATCTTTCACTAGGTCAAACCCTTGCGAAAGTAAGTAGCCTTTTATATTTCCATAAGTAAGTTGCCCTCCAAAAAAGAAAGAAGAATGATAGCCCTTTTCAGCAAGTGTTTTATTGAGGCAAGGTAATTTTCGGGATTTATCGGATTGATTGATAACCGCTACATAAGGAAAAACAGGGAAAGAAGAAAAAATAGAACTCATCCCCTGGTCGGAAGTCCAACCATTGGAGTAGAAATCAGTAAATAATAAACCTTCTTTTTCCAAAACTTTAAAATTAGGTGTAATTCCATCTAAACCTCCTAAACTTTCAACATTGTCGGCCGACCAACTTTCTAAAAGGATGAACACAATATTAGGTTTTTTATGATTTAAAATATGCGTAACTGAGTCTCTTTCTGATTTTAGAGTCCTCATAAAAGCATCCACTTCCTGTTGAGAGTATTTCTCATAGGGATTTCCTTCAAAGTTAGTCTTGCTCTTTAAAATGCTTTGTAAAACATTCCAATTAGGGTTTACTGCAATATCATTCAATATTATTTTATTGGAAAAATAGGCATCACTCAAATTAACAGGAATTGACTGAAAACCACCTCTAATTCCTAAGAGAAGAATTCCTAAAATAACAGGTAAAAAAAGTACTTTCTTAAAGATCCATTTTGTAGATTTAAGAGGTAAAAACCTGTGAATTTTATTTTTATAAATTCGGATGAATACTATGGAAATAAACACAAAAAGTAAAGTAGTAAATATATGCATTTTACTAGCAGTATAAAATACTTCAGAAGGGTTTGAAAAATGTGATAAAGCCGTAAAGTTTAGTTTTGTTTGCCACTCGGAATACAATGCCACTTCCCCTCCAGCTATTAAACCTGTAAGAAGAATAAAAAAACCAACTAAACCATAAATTACCTTAGGAATTAATGCTTGCCTTTTCAAAAAGGAATTAATCCAAAGCAACACAACAATTGGCACCAACAGATAACTAATAAAAGAAATATCTAAAGGAATACTTTTAGGTATAATAGTAAAGAGTTCTTTGAATGAAGCGCTACTAATTTCATCAAGAAAAAATAAAACAAAAACAATACGATTTACTAAAAAGAAAAAAAGCCAAAAAATAACAAATCTGAAAATATAAATAAGGTATTTCATCTATTTAGGCTTGTAGTAATTCTTTAATATTTCCAAAGGAATTTTCTAGCTTTTCAGCAATATTTTGTTTGCCTACCCAAACAACCTTTGTAATTCCTTCTTCAGTTTGTGGCATCAAATTACCTTTAAAATTAGTACTCATCTCAAACCAATAGGTGCGTTTTAGTATTCTTTTTCCTTTTATTTCGTAAGTATGATAGGTGTCTTGTAAGGCATTTACAATACATAATCCTGAAACCCCACATTCCTCTTCCACTTCACGAATTGCACATTCCTCTATGTTTTCATTCTGTTCCAATTTTCCTTTTGGTAAGTCCCATTTTCCGTTTCTAAAAATCATAAGCAATTGACTTTTAGAATTATAAACTAATCCTCCTGCAGCTTCAATTAGGGTGTATTCAGCACAAAAACTTTCCCAATTATCTGTTATAATTTCTGGGCTATTATTAATGTAAACTTTATATTTTTGCGGCATGATATACGATATTGATATTGCTAAACAAGTTGCTAAATCATTATTGCAAATAAACGCAATTATTTTACAACCCAACAATCCTTTTAAATGGGCAGCAGGCTGGAACTCTCCAATTTATTGCGATAACCGAAAAACACTTTCCTACCCTGAAATAAGAAATCATATTAAGCAAGGGTTAGCGGCTATTGTTAAAAATCATTACAAGGGTGCCAATGTAATTGCTGGAGTTGCCACTGCAGGAATTCCTCATGGAGTTTTAGTGGCTGAAGAGTTAGGCTTACCCTTTATCTATGTTCGATCAAAAGCAAAAGAACACGGAAAACAAAACCAAATTGAAGGATACTTTGAGCAGGGACAATCAGTTGTATTGGTAGAAGATTTAATAAGTAGCGGGAAAAGTAGCTTGGATGCTGCTGCCATTTTAAAAGATGCAGGAATGCAAGTGAAAGGAATGGTCTCTATCTTTACATATGGCTTTGATGCCGCAACAGAAAATTTTAAAAATGCCGATTGTGAATATATATCCTTATGCGATTACAATACCTTATTAGCACAAGCAATCGAATCACAATATATTGAACAAGCAGATTTAGCTATCCTGAAAGAGTGGCGAGAAAATCCTGCAATTTGGAAAAAATAAAACTATGGCAACATTCACATCACCTGAAGTAATTGTAAATAAAAGTGCGGAAGATTTTTTTAATAAAATTAGAGACCTTAATAACCTAAAAGAAATTATGCCTTCATCCATTAAGGATTTTGAAAGTACTGAAACAACTTGTTCTTTTAAAATGAAAGGGATGCCTGCATTAACCTTAGAAGTAGGGGGGGAAACTCCCTTTTCAAAAATTTCATTAATAGCAAAAGGAAGTCAAGTTCCTTTTTCTTTAGATTGTTTCATTACTGAAAAAGGAGAGCAATGTCAAGCCCGTTTAGAGATTAATGCAGAGCTAAACATGATGATGAAAATGATGGTAGAAAAACCATTAACTCAATTTTTAGATGTATTGGCTTCTAAAATGGAGAAATTCTAAAACAAGAATTTCACTTCTTGATTGTCAAATTCAGCAATACTATCATCTTCAAGCTTAATAAGTAGTTTTCCGCTTTGGTTTATCCCTTTTATTATTCCCATAAATTGTTGATTATTTCTTTCAAAAGTAGCTACTTTATCTTTTAAAAAAAAAGCTGAAAGGAACTCCTTTTCCTGAGTATCCCCACTTCTAAAGCGTTTCATTCTATTGGATAAAAACTGTAATAATTGCATTTGAATTTTGGCAATATCAAGTTCCTTATTTAATAGTAATTGTAAAGAAGTTGCTTTAGGTGAATACTCCTTAAATTGAATTTGATTAACATTAAGTCCTACCCCTATTACTGAGTGAGTTATTCGGTTTCCTTTTATCTTGTTTTGTATCAATATCCCTGCTATTTTCTGATTAGCTACCAAAATATCATTTGGCCATTTTATTTGAGGATTAAATCCTAAATCAGCTAATAAATCACAAATAGATAAAGAAACTAATTTACTTATTTCCGATTGCTTATCAATGCTTATATCAGGTTCAATAACTATTGAAAGTAATAAGTTTTCCTTTGCATTACTTTCCCAAGCTTTTCCTCTTTGCCCATTACCCCCACTTTGATAGTTAGCAGTCACCACTAATCCCTCTTTAAAAACAGCCTTCTCTTTCAACAGTAGGGTGTATTCGTTTGTAGAATTTATAGCATCTAATTTAATATGGTTATTAGTAAACAAAGCAGCTTATCTATTTCAGAAATTATTGGTTTAAAAAATGTATTTTTGCAAACGCAAATTTAAAAATAAATATGGTTAAAAAAATTGATGCAACAAATATTCTATTAGAAAACATAATAGATGCAATACAAGATGTAAAAGGAAAAGAAGTAATTTCCTTAAATTTCAGAAAAGTTGAATCAGCAATCAGTAAATATTTCGTTATTTGTACGGGTACTTCAAGTACACACGTAAATGCTATTGAAGGAAGTATAAAAAAATCGATTTCAAAGAACATTGGGGAGAAGCCATTTCATATTGAAGGAACTAATGTTGGAGAATGGATACTTATGGACTATTCTGATATTATTGTACATATATTTCAAGAGAAAACAAGAGCCTTTTATAATATTGAGGATTTTTGGGGGGATGCTGAATTCATAACATATAAGGACTAAAAAAAAATTAATGGATAACAAAAAAAAACCAGGATTACCAAAAGGATTTAAAGATTTCAAATTCAAAATTTATTGGATTTATGCTATTATTTTTGTTTTTTTTATTGGCTTACAATTTATTGGTACTGAGGTAACTCAACCTACCAATTGGCAGGAATTTAACCAAACTATGTTGCAAAATGGTAAGGTTGAAAAAGTAGTAATTGTAAATAAAGAAAAAGCTTATGTTCATATTAAAAAAGAATTTTTATCTGAGGAACAATTTAAAAAAGTAAGCAAAAAAACATTTGGTGATGCACCAAATTTAGGACCACATTACTACTTTGAAATAGGATCAGTTGAAACCTTTAACGATAACCTGAAAGAAGCACAAATTAACTTTGATAATGATGAAAAAATATCACCATTTTATGAAACCCGAAAAGATGTATTTGGTGATCTATTAGGATGGATTTTACCTTTAGCTTTCTTTATTTTCATTTGGTTATTCATTATGAAAAGAATGGGTGGAGGTGCTGGTGGAGGTGCCGGTCAAATTTTTAATATTGGTAAAACTCAAGGGAAATTAGTTGCTAAAGGGGATATAAAAATTACGTTTAAGGATGTTGCAGGATTGGAAGGAGCAAAAGAAGAGATTACTGAAATAGTTGACTTTTTAAAATCTCCAGAAAAATACACCAAATTAGGTGGTAAAATCCCTAGAGGCGCTATGCTTATTGGCCCTCCTGGAACTGGGAAAACTTTATTAGCAAAAGCAGTTGCTGGTGAGGCACAGGTACCTTTTTTCTCATTATCAGGTTCTGATTTTGTAGAAATGTTTGTTGGAGTTGGAGCAAGTCGTGTACGTGATTTATTCAAGCAAGCAAAGGAAAAAGCACCATGTATTATCTTTATTGATGAAATTGATGCTATTGGACGTGCAAGAGGAAGAAATGCAATGACAGGAAGTAATGATGAAAGAGAAAATACGCTAAATCAACTCCTAACTGAAATGGATGGTTTCGGAACGAATTCAGGAGTAATTGTAATGGCTGCTACCAACAGAGCTGATATTTTAGATAAAGCATTAACTAGAGCAGGAAGGTTTGATAGACAAATATTTGTTGATTTACCTGATTTACTGGAAAGAAAAGAAATATTTGAGGTGCACTTAAAACCAATTAAATTAGCTGAAAGTATGGATATTAATTTCTTATCAAGACAAACACCAGGTTTTAGTGGTGCAGACATTGCAAATGTATGTAATGAGGCTGCCCTTATTGCTGCCAGAAAAGCTAAAAACCAAGTTGAAAAACAAGATTTCCTAGATGCAGTAGATAGAATTATTGGAGGTTTAGAAAAAAAATCAAAAATTATTTCTCCTGCAGAAAAGAAAACTATTGCCTTTCATGAAGCAGGACATGCTACTGTAAGTTGGATGTTGCAATATGCTTCTCCCCTTGTAAAAGTTACAATTGTTCCTAGAGGAAAATCATTAGGTGCAGCATGGTATTTGCCTGAAGAAAGACAACTCTCTACAACAGAGCAAATGTTGGATGAAATTTGTGCAGCTATGGGGGGTAGAGCTGCTGAAGAAGTTTTCTTTGATAAAATTTCAACAGGAGCGTTAAGCGATTTGGAAAAAGTAACCAAACAAGCTTATGCCATGGTTAGTATATATGGTTTAAGTGCAAAGGTTGGAAATATATCTTATTACGATTCTTCAGGGCAACAATCAGGGTTTACAAAACCTTATTCTGAAGAAAGAGCTCAATTGATTGATAGAGAAGTCTCAAAAATATTAGAAGAACAATACCATAGGGCCAAAGATATATTAATCGCTCACAAAGAGAAAGTAGAGATATTAGGATTAGAATTATTGGAGAAGGAAGTTATTTTCAAAGATGATTTAACCAAAATATTTGGGGAGAGACAATGGAAATCCTATGAGGAGGAACAGCTTATAAAATTGGATGAGGAAAAAGAAGCTGAAGATAAAAAGGCAAAAGTAAAAGCAGAAAAGAAAGCTAAAAAAATTACCAAAGAGGAAGTAATAACTAATAAAAAGAGTGAAGAAAAATTGGATTAATATATTTAGCTCAACAAATCCTATAAAAGTAGAAATTACGAAACAAATGCTTGAAGAAAACAATATTACTGCTGTAATTTTAAACAAGCAAGATTCGTCTTACAATATGTTTGGTACAATTGATTTATTTGTAACTGAAAACGAACATGAAATTGCACTACAACTGCTAAACAAACAAAACAATGAGCGAGACACTAACTAGAACGCTTTCTGGAGCTGTTTATGTAGCTGTAATGTGGATCGCAACTTCTTATTCAGAAACTACTTTCATTTTACTTTTTGCTATTATAGGAGTTATTTCAATTTTTGAGATGTGGAAACTCAGAAAAGGGAGAACTAAAATCCTTGCTTTTTTGTATGTATTGCTTCCTTTTTTCTTAATACAGCTTTTTGGAATGACGGATAGTAATTATCCTAACTCTCCATTTGACCCATCACTTATCCTTTTAATGTTTGTCCTCACTTGGACATTTGATACCTTTGCTTATCTGGTAGGTGTGAAATTTGGTAATACAAAAATTATGCCTTCTGTTTCTCCTAAAAAATCATGGGAAGGTTTTGCAGGTGGATATATTTTCACAATACTTGCTGCTTACATCACTTCAAAGTACTTTTTACCAATTGATTTTCAGCTTGCGCTTAACATTAGCCTCTTCCTTCCATTTACCGCTACTCTTGGCGATTTTATAGAATCGCATTACAAAAGACAAGCAGGCGTAAAAGATTCAGGAAATTTTATACCCGGACATGGAGGGATGCTGGATAGAATGGATGCTTTTATGCTTACCATTCCTGTATTATACATTTATTTAAAAATCTAAAATGAAACTACATAAAGAAGGACTTAACATACTTAGAAACGAAATAATAATTTTTGCAGTTTTAAACTATGTAGCACAAAGCTATGCACATGAAATTATTGCTTATTTAGTGGCTTCCATCACTTTATTTCTTTTCATCATGTCCGTTTATTTTTTCAGAGTTCCTAAAAGAGATTTTGAAAGAAAAGAGGGAGTGGTTTATGCTCCTTGTGATGGAAAAGTAGTTGTAATTGAAGAAACTACTGAAAACGAATTTTACAAAGACAAAAGAATACAAGTTTCTATATTTATGTCACCCTTAAATGTACACAATAACTTGTACCCTATTGGTGGAAAAGTAGCTTACACTAAATACCATCCTGGTAAGTTTTTGGTTGCTTGGCACCCTAAAGCATCAACTGATAACGAGAGAAGTACAGTAGTAGTTGAAAATGAAAATATCTCTGTTTTATTTAGGCAAATTGCTGGTGCTGTAGCGCGTAGGATTATTACTTATGCAACAGTTGGGCAAAAAGCAACTTCAGCTGATGAATTCGGGTTTATTAAATTTGGTTCAAGGGTAGATTTATTCTTCCCATTAGGAACTAAAATAAACACGAAACTAGAAGAAAAAGTAACTGGAGGACAAAGTATCATTGCTACTTATTAGTAATCGTAAAAGCTATCTACTATTTTACTATATTTGCACTTCATAATTAAATAACTCAAAAAAATGAAAAAATTATCTATCGTATTATTAGCATTCCTATTTATTGGAATTACTAATATAAATGCGCAAACTGACGAAACTACTGAAACTGTAGTAGCTTTTGAAGAAGTAAAAGAAGTAACTAAATCTAAAACATGTGCTAAAACAGGAAAAATCTGTGAAGTTACTTGTAAAAACAAAGCTAAAGGAACTTGCTGTAATGGTGTGAAATCAGCTTCAAAATGTTCTAAATCTGCTAAAAAAGGATGTAGTAAAAGCAAAGCATCTTGTAGTAAATCTAACAAGAAAGGTTGCAGTAAAAGTAAATCTTCTTGCAGTAAAAGTAAAAAAGGTTCTTTTAACTTTGACAAAACTAATAAATATGGAGGAGAGAAATCTTCTTGTAGTATAAAAACAAAAAAAGGATGTAGTAAAAGTAAAGCCTCTTGTAGTAAAGCAGAAATAAAGAAAGGATGTTGTAAAAAAGGAGGAGAAAAAAAATGTGGTAACGATTGTACTAAACCATGTTGTGTACCTGCACCTCCTGTAAAGAAATAATAATATATTAATCAATATAAAAGCCGCACTTAGTGTGGCTTTTTTTATACCCTAAATTATGGAGTTTTTACCAGAAGAAATTGAAGAGTATGTATTATCGCATACAACTGAGGAACCTCAACTATTAGCAGAACTTAACCGAGAAACTTGGGCTAATGTAATGATACCAAGAATGCTTTCAGGACACTTACAAGGGAGAGTACTCTCTATGTTCAGTAAATTAGTTAATCCTGAAAACATATTAGAAATAGGAACTTATACTGGGTATTCTGCACTTTGCTTAGTAGAAGGATTAAAGCCTGACGGAACCTTACACACCCTTGATATCAATGAAGAGTACACAGCTGTTGCTAAGCGTTATTTCACCAAGTCGGAATTTGGTAAAAATATAAAACAACATATTGGGAATGCATTGGACATTATCCCTAGTTTCAACTGCAAATTTCAATTGGTGTTTATTGATGCCGATAAAGAAAATTATGCCAACTATTTTGATGCCATTATAGATAAAATGGATGTTGGTGGGTTAGTAATTGCAGATAATGTCTTGTGGAGTGGGAAAGTTACCGAAAAGCAAAAAGATGAAGAAACGACTGCATTGGATAATTATAATAAAAAAATAGTAGCTTCTGATAGAGTTGAAACCGTACTCTTCCCTGTAAGGGATGGATTAATGATTTCCAGAAAGGTTAAATAATTTATTTACCTTAAAAGAGAAGTAATCTATCAATATCCTTATTTTTACCCGAAAATTATTTAATACATGATTGATTTCAATAATATAAAAAATGCTTTTTCTGACAAATCAGATGCTGATTTAAATAGGGCTTACCTTCTATTTAAAAGCATGAGTAATCCTTTACTTTCGAAAGTACTTATAGGGTTATCCCAGTTTGCATTAAGGCTTCATCTTCCCATAAAAACAATTATAAAAGCAACTGTATATAAACAGTTTTGTGGTGGAGAAACAATTGAAGAAAGCCAAGCTACCATTGATAAATTGTGGAAATCAAAAATTGGAACTATTTTGGATTTTTCAGCAGAAGGAAAGGAATCAATTAATGACTTTAATAGAGCATTAGCACAAACCCTAGCTTCTATTGAAAAGGCAGCAATTTCTGACAACATTCCTTTTTCAGTATTCAAACCTACCGGAATTTGTAAATTTTCTTTACTCGAAAAAATAAATAATAACATTCCCCTTTCAACTGATGAAGAAATTGAAAAAAAGGAATATGAAGCAAGGGTAAATGCTATTTGCCAATTGGCTCATGATAAAAATGTAGCTGTTTTTATTGATGCTGAAGAAAGTTGGATTCAAGATGCTATTGATAGTATTGCGGAACAGATGATGGAAAAATACAACCATAAGAAGGCTCTTATCTATAATACTATTCAGCTTTATAGAAATGATAGAACAACTTACCTTAATACCCTATTAGAGCGTTCAGAAAATAAGTTTTTTGTAGGCGTAAAATTAGTAAGAGGCGCTTATCATGAACAAGAAATTGCAAGAGCAAAAGCAAAAAACTATCCTTGCCCCGTACATACAATAAAAGAAAATACCGATACTGATTATAATACTGCACTTAAACTATGTATTAAAAACATTGACCGAGTGTCAGTTTGTGCAGGAACACATAATGAGAACAGTGCACAACTCTTGGCCAACTTAATGGAAGAGCATGGTTTGAATAAAAATGATGAAAGAGTTTACTTCTCTCAACTTCTAGGTATGAGTGATCATATTTCTTATAACCTTTCAGTTTCCAATTATAATGTTAGTAAATATGTTCCTTATGGCCCTATTAAAGATGTAATGCCTTACTTAATAAGAAGAGCGGAAGAAAACACCTCAATTGCAGGGCAAATGGGGCGTGAACTTGGTAATATTATAGCTGAAAAGAAAAGGAGAAAGAATTCCTAAAAATCACAAACTTCATCTTCCTTATTGGATGTAAAAGTCATCACCTTCACACTCTTATCATTATAATAACAAAGCTCAAAAGTAACTGACAAAGCATTGCCCTTTACTGAATTTTCAATTACAAAATATTGGCAAGGCTCTCCATCTTCATCTGATAATTCAAAATTCACTTCTCCATCTTCTAAAACGGATAATAAATCTTCTTTTGTCAAATTATAATACACCAACTGACACTCAGCTTTTGCTGAAAAGTCAGGGTCAATTGAAATCACATTTCCTTGTTCATCAGTAGTATTAGGATAAAGATGAGAAATAACTCTCTTATCCATATCAAAGTAATCCATGTAAGCATAAAAGGTGTCTTTTAAGCGATTTTCAGGTCCCAATGAAAGGAAGAAAATGCTGATTAATGCTCCAAATCCAAAAAATATAAGTCTTCTTATCATATTATCGTTCTGCCATTATTAAATCTAAATCTACAAAAGGAATATTAAAATTCTTACTTAGCACTTCATTGGTTAAGTTTCCATGAAAAGTATATACCCCATTTCTTAAGCACTCATGTTTTCTGATAGTGTTTTCCAGTCCTCCCTCTTCAGAAATGCGCAATAAAATAGGCGTTAAAATATTAGAAATTGCCATAGATGCCGTACGCGAAACTCTTGATGCGATATTTGGTACACAATAATGCACTACACCATGCTTAATAAAAGTTGGGTTTTTGTGGCAAGTAACCTCAGAAGTTTCAAAACAGCCTCCTTGATCAATACTTACATCAACCACTACTGAACCTTTCTTCATTTTACTTACCATTTCCTCACTTACAATACAAGGCACTTTTCCATTTCCTACTTGCAAAGCAGCAATCACTACATCTGCTCTTTTCAATGCTTTACCTAATGCCTTAGGCTGTAAAGTAGAAGTGCTAACTCTGTGATTAATGTTATTTTGTAATCTTCTTAGTTTGGTAACTGAATCATCAAATACAATTACTGATGCGCCCAATCCTAATGAAGTACAGCAAGCAAATTCACCAACAGTCCCTGCTCCAATTACCACAACACTTGTTGGTTTTAACCCTGAAATACCTCCTAACATTAATCCTTTTCCTTTATTGTTATTGGATAAATATTCCCCCGCAATAAGTATTGCGGTATTTCCTGCAATTTCGCTCATGCTCCTAACAATTGGCAATTTATTTTGTTGGTCCTTTATGAACTCAAAACCAAAAGCAGTGATATTTTTCTTTATTAATGTTTTAAAATAATCAGAAGTTTGTGTACTCATTTGCACAGCTGAAATCAACTCTTGCCCTTTTTGCATTAATTTCAATTCCTCTTTTGTGGGCGGTTCAATTTTTAAGATAAAGTTTGCTTTGAACACCTCCTCTTTAGAATACGCTAATTCAGCACCTTTATCTGTATATTCTTTATCTAGAAAATTTGATGCCTCCCCTGCCCCTTTTTCAATAATTACACTATGTCCATTAGCAATTAATAAGCCCACAGAATCAGGGGTTAAACTCACCCTATTTTCCTGAAATGAGGACTCCTTAGGAATCCCTATTTGCAATTGCTTAAAATTAGGTTTTACTTCTAGCATTTCCTCTTTTGGAAGTATACCGAACGAACTAAATATTTTTTTTTTTCCCATAGCTAAATTATTACTTCAATTCTTCTTTTTGTTCCTTCAAGAAACATCTTTACCGTTACCATATCTTCCTCAATCAAATTAAAAATTTTTTCTGGCCACTCAATAAAACAATAGGCATTACTAAAAAAATATTCTTCATATCCAATATCATATGCTTCCCTTTCATCTTCTATCCTATAAAAATCAAAATGATAGATTTTAAGGTCCTTATCAATATGATATTCATTTACAATTGAAAAAGTAGGGCTACTCACCACATCAGCAACTCCTAATTGCAAAGATAAGGCTTTTATTAAAGTAGTCTTCCCTACTCCCATTTCTCCATAAAACGCAAACTTTTTATGAGGTGAAGTAAATTTAAGAATTTGCTTAGCAACATCATTGAGCTGCTCTAAATTTTCAGCAAAAAGGGTTTTACTCATTTATTTTGATTTTAAAGTAATTACCGGAATTAGCATTTCTTCCATTGAAATACCACCATGCTGATACGTGTTCTTATAAAACTTAGCAAACTTATTATAGTTGTTTTGATATACAAAATACATATCCTCTTTTGCAAAAATATATTTACTACTCACATTTTGTATTGGCAAATAGCAATCCAAAGGGTTTTCAATCTCCAGTACATCTGATTTTTTATAATCTAAATTTCTACCTTGCTTGTACCTAAGGTTTGTATTTACACTTCTATCTCCTATCACTTTAGAAGGTTTATTCACATTGATAGTCCCATGATCAGTAGTAATAATTAGATTTGCTTTTTGCTTGGCAATTTGCTTCATAATTTCTTTTAATGGAGAATGAGAAAACCAAGAAGCAGTAAGAGAACGATATGCTGAATCATCATCAGCCAGTTCTTTAATTACCTTCATATCAGTACGTGCATGCGATAGCATATCTACAAAATTATAAACAATCACATTCAAGTCATTATTCTTCATATTCGGAATTCTATTTACTACTTTTCTTCCAAACTCAATATTTGTAATTTTTGTATAAGAGTGTTTGCAACTTCCCTTACCTAACCTCTGTAAATTATCTGATAAAAATTCTGCTTCAAACATATTTTTACCTCCTTCATCTTCATCATTTTTCCACATATTTGGGAAACGTTTTTGAATCTCTGAAGGCAGCATTCCGCAAAAGATAGCATTACGCGAATATTGTGTTGCAGTTGGTAAAATACTTGTGTACATTTCATCTTTTACAACCTTAAAATCTTCCAACACTGACGGCTCAATTATTTTCCATTGATCGTACCTCAAATTATCAATAACAATAAGGTAAGTAGGTTTATTATCCTCCATTTCTGGTAACACCTTTTTTCTTATCAGATTATGAGACATTAAAGGAGCACCCTCCCCATGTATCCAATCTTTATAATGATTTTTAATAAACCTAAAAAACTGAGTATTTGCCTCACTTTTTTGCATGGCTAATATTTGCTCCACACTTTCATCTCCATTTTTATCCAACTCCAACTCCCAATAAGTCAATTTTTTATAGATATCATACCACTCTTCTTTATTCAAAGAAGAAGCTAAAGACATGCTAATATTCCTAAATTCTTGCTGATAATTTCTTGTTGTCTTTTCCTCTACTAAACGATTGGTGTCAATATTCTTTTTTATAGCCAATAAAATCTGACTTGGATTAACAGGTTTTATCAAATAATCAGCAATCTTTGAACCAATTGCCTCTTCCATAATACTCTCTTCCTCACTCTTAGTTATCATGATTACAGGAATATTGGCGTACTTTTCTTTAATAATTGTTAAGGTTTCTAACCCAGAAAGTCCTGGCATATTTTCATCCAAAAAGATAAGATCATAATTATTCTCCACCAATAAATCCAAAGCCTCATCACCACTTTTTGCTGGGGTAACATTATGCCCTTTTCCTTCCAAATAAATAATGTGTGGCTTTAATAAATCTATCTCATCATCTGCCCAAAGTATTCTTATCATATTTTATTCGTTTATAGTTTACAAAAATTAAAAAAAATCCGTTATTTGCCTACATATGCAAAACAGAAAAAAAGATAAAATAATTAACGACCCAATTTATGGCTTTGTAAAACTTGATAAAGGTATCATTACTGATTTAATTGACCACCCTTATTTTCAAAGATTAAGAAAAATATCTCAATTGGGCCTTTCCTATTTAGTTTATCCAGGCGCACATCATACTCGTTTTCATCATGCAATTGGCTGTATGTTTTTGATGAATAAAGCAATTAATCAAATCCGAAACAAAGGCCATGAAATAACAGAGGCTGAGGCTGAAGCTCTAAAAATTGCTATTCTTTTACACGATATTGGACATGGTCCTTTTTCGCATGCTTTAGAACATTCTATTGCTCCTAACATCTCGCATGAACATCTTTCTTTTCTTTTTATGCAGAGATTAAACGAGCAATTCAACGGAAAATTATCTTTAGCTATAAAAATATTTAAGGGTGAATATCATAAGCAGTTTTTACACCAATTAGTCTCTTCACAGTTAGATATGGATCGATTGGACTATTTAAAAAGAGATAGCTTTTTTTCTGGAGTAACAGAAGGAAACATAGGCACAGAACGCATCATTAATATGTTAGATGTTGTGAATGATCATTTGGTTGTAGAAGAGAAAGGAATTTACTCTATTGAAAAATTCTTATTTGCAAGAAGATTAATGTACTGGCAAGTTTACCTGCATAAAACGGTAGTTTCAGCCGAACATATGCTTATTAAAGTATTGCAAAGAGCAAAAGAATTAATTTCAGTTGGAAAAGAAATTTATGCTACTCCAAGTCTATCCGTATTTCTGAATAAAAATTACACCCTTGCTAGTTTTAATACTAACCCACAGCTACTAAATGATTTTGCTCAATTAGATGATTTTGACATTTACGCTTCTTTAAAATACTGGAAAAACAATCCTGACTTTGTATTATCCTCACTATCTGACATGATATTGAACCGTAAATTATTAAAAATAAAAGTACAAAATACTGAATTTTCTTCTTCAGAAATTGAAAATGAAGTAAGCAAAATTCAAGAACAATTTAACATTTCTAAAAAAGAAGCAGAATATTTTGTGTTTTCTGATAAAGTAAGCAATAGCACCTATAATATTGAAAAAGCTAACATTAATATCTTAATGAAAAATGGGGATGTAATTGACATTACGGCTGCTTCCGATCAGTTTAATATTGAAGCTATAAGCAAAAGAGTAAACAAATATTTCTTGTGTTATCCTAAATTGAAATAATCATCACTATAAAACAATAAAATTATTAAATTTGCCAGATGAAATTTAACGCTCAACAAATTGCCGAAATACTAAATGGAGAGATTGTAGGAAATGCTAATGTTGAGGTAAACTCATTAGCGAAAATTGAAGAAGGAAAAAAAGGGGATTTGTGTTTTTTATCAAACCCAAAATACACATCTCATATCTACACATCTCAGGCTTCAATTGTTATTGTAAATAAATCATTTACTCCTGATAAAGACATTAACGCTACACTCATAAAAGTTGAAGATGCTTATTCTTCTTTTAGTAAATTACTCGAGCTTTATAACAAAATGCAATTCAATAAAGTAGGAATATCGGGAAAAGCAGATATTGCTGCTAATAGTACTATTGGAAATGATGTATTTATTGGAGCATTTACCTCTATTTCAGAAGGAGTAATTATCGGGGAAAATGTAAAAATTTATCCGAATTGCTTTATTGGTAAGAATGTAACTATAAAAGAAAATACCATTCTTTTTTCTGGAGTAAATGTATACCATGATTGTGTTGTAGGAGAAAATAATATCATTCATTCAGGAGTAATAATTGGTTCTGATGGTTTTGGTTTTGCTCCCAATGGAAATAACGATTACAAAAAAATTAGCCAGATAGGAAATGTAGTAATTGGCAATAATGTTGAAATTGGTTCCAACTCAACTATTGATAGGGCAACTATGGGTTCCACAATAATTGGGGATGGAGTGAAATTGGATAACTTAATCCAAATCGCTCATAATGTTGAGGTTGGTGATCATACTGTAATTGCCGCTCAAGCAGGGATTGCTGGCTCTTCAAAAATTGGAAAAAAGTGTATGATTGGCGGACAAACTGCTATTTCAGGACACCTTACCATTGCTGATGAAGTAAAAATAGCTGGACAAAGTGGTATAGCCTCAAGCATTAAAGAGGTTGGTAAAATTGTACAGGGCCCTATGGCTTTTGATATCAGAGATTTCCAACGCTCCTATATTATCTTTAAAAAATTACCAGAGTTGTATAAAACAATTAATGCTATTAAAAAAGAAATAAAAGGGTAAAATGAATCAAAGAACAATAAAAAAGAGCGCTACAATTTCAGGTGTTGGAATACATACTGGAGTCCAAACACAATTAACTTTACTCCCTGCAAAGGAAAATACAGGAATACGATTTGTCCGAACTGATTTAGAAGGGAATCCTGTTATTAATGCAAGTATTGAAAATGTTGTTTCAACAAATAGAAGCACTAACTTAAAAGCAAATAATGCGGAAATTAACACAGTTGAGCATATCCTTGCCGCTATTGTGGGAGAAAGTATTGATAATATAATCATTGAGGTAGACAATATTGAAGTCCCTATTTTGGATGGAAGTTCAACCTCATTTTCTGAATTAATTCTAGAAACAGGAACTCAGGAATTACCAGAAAAAAGGAAATTCTTTGAAATAAAAAGAAAAATCTCTTTTACTGACCCTAAAAATGGTACAACTTATACTGCTACCCCTGCTGATGAGTATCAAGTAGAAATAGAAATTGATTATAACTCAAGTACTCTGGGTGTACAAACTGCTACACTCAATAGTATAAATGACTTTAAAGATGAAATTTCATCTTCTCGTACCTTTTGTTTTTTACACGAACTAGAACACTTACTCAGTAATAACCTCATAAAAGGAGGGGATGTAAATAATGCTATTGTAATTGTTGAAAATGGAATTTCAGAAGAAAAATTAACCTTTCTTGCAAAAGCATTTAGGAAAACTAATATAAAAGTTGAAGAAGGAGGTATATTAAACAACCTTAAATTAAGACATAGTAACGAGCCTGCAAGGCACAAATTACTAGATGTAATTGGTGATTTATCACTATTAGGAGTTCCTATTAAAGGAAAAATTACTGCAACAAAACCAGGACATAAAAACAATACAAAATTTGCAAAATATTTAAAAGATATAATGATAGAAGATATGAAAAAAATAGCACCAGAAATTGATTTTAATACTCCTCCAATGTATGACAAGGAAAAAATTAAAACAATTTTACCACACAGAGATCCTTTCTTATTTATTGATGAAATAAGAGAATTAGGAAAAGATTATATTATCGGAACAAAATTTGTTAATGTTGATGAAGATTACTTTAAAGGTCATTTCCCTGAAGAGCCAGTAATGCCTGGTGTTTTACAACTTGAAACTATGGCACAAGCTGGAGGTGTTTTAATTTTAAGTACGGTAGAAAACCCTGAGGATTATTTGACTTTCTTTATGAAGATTGATAATGCAAAATTTAAGAAAAAAGTAGTTCCTGGAGATACAATTATTTTCAGACTTAACTTAATTTCTCCTATCAGAAGAGGACTTTGCCACATGCATGGTAAAGGTTTTGTTAATGGAAAAATTGTAGTTGAAGGAGATTTATTAGCACAAATTGTACCTAAAAAATAAAACATGATACAGCCACTTTCGTACGTACATCCTAATGCAAAAATTGCCGACAATGTTGTTATTGATCCTTTTGTAACTATTGGTAAAAATGTCGAAATAGGAAAAGGAACTTGGATAGGTTCCAATGTAACTATTATGGAAGGGGCTAGAATTGGTGAAAATTGTAGGGTTTTCCCTGGAGCAGTAATTTCTGCTATACCTCAAGATTTAAAGTTTGAAGGAGAAAAATCACTAGTTATTATTGGGGACAATACAACTATTAGAGAATGTGCTACTATCAATAGAGGAACTTCAGTAACTGGAAAAACTATTGTTGGAAAAAATTGCCTTATAATGGCTTATTCACATATTGCTCATGATTGTCTTATTGGTAATAATTGCATTATTGTAAATAGTGTAGCCCTAGCGGGGCATGTTACCGTTGGTGATTATGCAATTATTGGAGGGCTCTCAGCAGTGCACCAATTTGTAAGTATTGGTAAACATTCTATGGTTTCTGGAGGATCACTTATCAGAAAAGATGTGCCACCCTATGTAAAAGCAGCTCGTGAACCCTTATCCTTTGTGGGAATCAACTCTATTGGCTTAAGAAGAAGAGGTTTCTCTGATGATAAAATAAAAGAAATTCAAGCAATTTTTAGGATTTTATTCCAAAACAACAATAACAATACGCAAGCACTATTAAAAATTGAAACTGAAATAAATGCCTCTCCAGAACGAGATGAAATCATCTCCTTTGTACAAAATTCAGGAAGAGGAATTATGAAAGGTTATAACCAAAAATAAAAACTATGGCAACTACAGCAGAATTTAGAAACGGACTATGTATTAATCATAATGGCGAACCTTGGAAAATAGAATCTTTTCAGCATGTAAAACCAGGAAAAGGACCGGCATTTGTACGTACTAAAATCAGAAATTTAAATACAGGAAGACTATTAGATAATACGTTTACTTCAGGGGTTAAAATTGACATTATCCGAATAGAAAACAGAAAATATCAATTTTTATATGCTGAGGGAAACGATTGTCATTTAATGAACAATGATGATTATGAGCAAATCATGTTGGGTAAAGATTTTATTGATAATGTTCAATTCCTAAAAGAAGGAGAAAATGTAGAGGTTTTATTTCATGCAGATGAAGGAATGCCTTTATCAGCAACACTTCCATCACATGTAGTTTTGGAAATTGCACATACTGAGCCAGGCCTCAAAGGAAATACAGCAACTAATACCTTTAAGCCTGCAACTACTGAAACAGGTGCAAGCATTAATGTTCCACTTTTCATTAATGAGGGAGATAAAATCAAAATTGATACAGAAAAAGGCGCATACCTAGAAAGAGTAAGATAATCAAAATTAACCACTAAAAACCAAAACAAGTAAATGAAAAAGTACAACTTTTCTGCAGGACCTTGCATCTTGCCTCAAGAGGTTTTAAAACAAGCCTCAGCTGCTATACTAAATTTTAATAATGATAATTTATCCTTAATTGAAATTTCACACAGAAGTCAACCTTTTGTTGCAGTTATGAATAAGGCTATCACACTAGTAAAAGAACTCTTAAATGTTCCTAAAGGATATTCTGTTTTATTCTTACAAGGAGGAGCAAGCATGGAGTTTTTAATGGTGCCTTTAAACCTTATGAAAGTTGATGGGAAAGCTGCTTATACCAATACGGGTGCTTGGGCTAAAAAAGCAATTACTGAAGCAAAAAGTTTAGGAGAAGTAATTGTAGTAGGAGATTCATCAGATACAAACTACAATTACATCCCTAAAGGATATGAAATTCCTAGTGATGCAGATTACTTCCACTGCACTTCCAACAACACTATTTATGGAACTCAAATGAAGGAATTTCCTAGCACTCCTACTCTTATGGTTTGTGATATGAGTTCGGATATTTTTAGCAGAAAAATTGATGTTAGTAAGTTTGACATTATCTATGCTGGGGCCCAAAAAAATATGGGACCTGCAGGGACAACCTTAGTAATTGTAAAAGATGAAGTATTAGGGAACACTGGAAGAGATATTCCAACAATGTTGAATTATAATACGCACATCAATAAAGAAAGTATGTTCAACACACCTCCTGTATTCCCTATTTATGTTTCTATGCTTACCTTACAATGGCTAAAAGATTTAGGAGGAGTAGAAGCAATAGAAAAAATAAATCAAGCCAAAGCAGATTTATTATATGCAGAAATTGATAGAAACCCACTTTTTGAAGGGACAGCTGCAAATGAAGATAGATCAAACATGAATGTTTGTTTCTTATTAAACGACAGCAGTAAAGAAGAAGCTTTCAATAGCATGTGGAATGCTGCAGGAATAAGAGGAATTAAAGGACACAGATCTGTTGGAGGATATAGAGCATCCATATACAATGCAATGCCAATTGAAAGTGTAAAAGTATTAGTAGATGTAATGAAAAAATTAGAACAAAATTAAGATGATAAAGATATTAGCAAATGACGGAATCTCACAAGCTGGGATTGACGCTTTAACCGAAAAAGGATTTAAAGTAATTACTGAAAAAGTAGCGCAAGAAGATTTAATTAATTCTATTAATTCTGAAAACTATGAAGTACTTTTAGTAAGAAGTGCTACTACTGTCCGTAAAGATTTGATTGATGCCTGTCCACATTTAAAAATAGTAGGAAGAGGTGGTGTTGGAATGGATAATATTGATGTTGACTATGCCAGAGAGAAAGGTATAAATGTAATAAACACGCCTGCCGCTTCATCTTCATCAGTAGCTGAGCTTGTTTTTGCACATTTATTTGGAATGGTACGATTCTTATTCGACAGCAACAGGCAAATGCCAATGGTAGGTGATGCTGATTTTAAAGGTTTAAAAAAATCATATGCTAACGGAAGAGAACTAGCCGGAAAAACTTTAGGAATTATTGGTTTTGGTCGTATTGGGCAAGAGGTTGCTAAAAGAGCAATTGGTTTAGGAATGAATGTTATGGCACACGATAAATTTATTGATGAAGCAAACATTACTTTAAACTTTTTTAATGGCGATAAAAAATCATTCACCATTGAAACTGAAAGCTTAAAAAAAGTACTTAAAAATTCTGACTTTATCACCTTACACATCCCTAAAAATGGAGATAAGCCTTTAATTGGTGCTAAAGAAATTGGTATGATGAAAACTGGAGCAGGAATTGTAAATGCTTCTAGGGGTGGTATTATTGACGAAACGGCTTTAATGTTTGCTTTGGATAAAGAAAAGTTAGCTTATGCTGGGCTTGATGTATTTGATAATGAACCTAACCCGAGCATACATATTTGCATGCACAATGCCATTTCGCTTACCCCTCATATTGGTGCTGCTACCTTAGAAGCTCAAGATAGAATTGGGACTGAATTAGCGGATCAAATTGCAACTCATTTTAATAAATAATAATGGCAATCGTTCGCCCTTTTAAAGCAATTCGCCCAACAAGAGATAAGGCAAATCTAGTAGCTTCTCGCTCCTATTTATCCTATTCTGATGAAACTTTAAAAGAAAAATTAGAACATAACCCTTTTACTTTTTTACATATTATTAATCCCGATTATAAGGATAAAATAAAACTAAAAGGAGTTAAAAAATTTCAATTAGTAAAGCAAAAATTTAAAAGTTTTGTTGCTGATGGTTTTTTAAAAAAGGAAGAGGAAGATACTTTTTATATTTATCAGCAAACCCATGAAAAGCATACTTTTGAGGGAATTATAGGAGCTACTGCAGTTACTGATTATTTAAATGGAAATATAAAAAAGCACGAACATACTCTTACAGCAAGAGAAGAAATGTTTAAAAGCTACTTACACACTACAGGATTTAATGCAGAACCCGTTTTATTGTGTCATCAAGAAAATAGTGAGATCACTGCTATTATTCAGCAATACAAAGAAACTAGAGCTGAATATGAGTTTGCAACAACCAATAAAGCAGTCCATAAATTATGGCTAGTAAATAATACTGATGACATTAATAAAATTACAAATTCCTTTGCCACTATTGATACTTTGTACATTGCTGACGGACATCATAGGTGTGCTTCCTCTTCTCTATTGGCTAAGGATAAAAAATCAGAATTAAGTAATTATTTCATGAGTTTTTTAATTGATGAAAATCAGTTAAATATCATAAATTTTAATCGCTTAGTAAAATCATTAAATCACTTATCGGCTACTGATTTAATTACTAAAATTAAAAATAGTTTTACTATTATTGAAGTTGACACAAAGGCTTATCAACCCACAAAAAAAGATGAAATATCCATGTACTTAGCTGGAAAATGGTATTCATTAATTGTAAAAGAAGGTGTCATAAAAACTGACCCTGTAAGCCAGCTTGATCCTGCTATTTTATCAAACGCTATTTTGAGTCCAATTTTAAATATCAAAGATGAAAAAACAGATAAAAATATCAATTTTGAAGCAGGAACTACTCCACTTTCAGTAGTTAAAAATAAAGTGGATTCAGGAGAATATGCAGTGGCTTTTATCCTAAAACCTATTCCTATAATTGCGTTAAAAGAAGTGGCGGACAACAACTTGAGTATGCCACCTAAAAGTACTTATATTGAACCTAAGTTACGCTCTGGCTTAATCATTTACCCACTTGACTAATGCCAATTGCTAGCAACTTAAAAGCAATACAAATTAGTTTACCAAAAGAGGTAACCTTAGTTGCGGTTTCCAAAACAAAACCCAATACTGACATCCTTGAGGCTTACCAAGCAGGGCATAGAATATTTGGCGAAAATAAAGTACAGGAATTAGCACAAAAAGCTGAAGAATTACCCAAGGATATCGCTTGGCACATGATTGGGCATTTGCAAACAAATAAAGTAAAATTTATCGCTCCTTTTGTATCCTTAATTCATGGAGTAGATAGCCTAAAATTACTGAAAGAAATAAACAAAAGAGCTACACAAAATAACAGGATAATTGATTGCCTATTACAAGTACATATTGCAAGTGAAAGCACAAAATTTGGTTTTGGGATTACAGAAGTTATAAATGCTATAAATGAAGCCAAACAATTTACAAACATCAAAATTGTAGGACTGATGGGGATGGCAACTTTTACGGATGACACTCAGCAAATAACACAAGAATTTAAAAGCCTTAAAACCGTATTTGAAAGGGTAAAAAATGAACACATCTCTACCCTATCCATGGGGATGAGTGGCGACTATCAATTAGCAATTGAACAAGGTAGCACTATGATTCGAGTTGGAAGTGCTATATTTGGACACAGAAACTAATAAAATGAAAAAAGTAATCAGTACTCACAATGCTCCGGCAGCCATTGGGCCTTATAGCCAAGCTATACTTAGTGGTAATACCCTGTATTGTTCGGGCCAAATAGCCATTAACCCGGCAACAGGCAATTTAGTAATGGATAATATTACAGCTGAAACTACTCAAGTAATGAAAAATATAGCAGCAGTATTAAAAGAAGCTGAAATGGACTTTAGTCATGTAGTAAAATGCTCTATCTTTATGAAAGACATGAACGATTATGCAGCTATAAATGAAGTATATGCCAAGAGTTTTGGAGAAAATCCTCCTGCTCGTGAAGCTGTACAAGTATCGGTACTGCCTAAAAATGTAAATTTAGAAATCTCCGTAATAGCGGTAAAATAATGGAACTTGCTCAGCAAATAATTAAAGGAAACAGAACTGCTTTAGGGCAAGGAATTACTTTATTAGAAAGCACTTTACCTGAACATGAACAAGAGGCCCAAACATTACTTAGCGCATGTTTGCCACACAGTGGAAGTTCAATTCGTATAGGAATAACAGGTGTGCCAGGAGTAGGAAAAAGCACTTTTATTGAAGCCTTTGGAAAACTCCTTACTAGCCAAGGAAAAAAAGTAGCGGTATTGGCCATTGACCCAACAAGTGAAAGAACACACGGAAGTATTTTAGGAGATAAAAGCCGTATGCACGAACTAGCAGCTGATGAGAACGCTTTTATCCGCCCAAGCCCAAGTAGCGGTACTTTAGGTGGAGTAGCCAATAAAACCAGAGAAAGTATTATTTTGTGTGAAGCAGCAGGATTTGAAATTATCCTTATTGAAACAGTGGGTGTAGGGCAAAGCGAGACTACCGTAAGTAACTTAGTAGATTTCTTTTTACTGCTCATGTTAGCAGGTGCTGGAGATGAATTACAGGGAATAAAAAGAGGGATAATGGAATTGGCTGATGCACTTATAATTACGAAAGCAGATGGCGACAATCAGGTAAAAGCAAAAAATGCAGCCTTAGCCTACAAAAGAGCTTTGCACCTGTTCCCTGCTATGGAAAATGGTTGGATTCCTCAAACTGGTACTTGTTCAGCTTTAGACAAAACAGGATTAGATACTATTTGGGAACTTATAGTAAAACACAACAGCCAAATGCAAGCCAATGCTTATTTCACTAACAACAGAAAACAACAAAACAACTACTGGCTACATCATATTATTAAAGAAGAACTAGGAAATAAAAAATACCAAAAGCTAAAAGAAAATAATACTTTGAAACAAGCAGAAGAATCTCTTAAAAACGGCAGTTCTATTTATACAATTTTAGAAAATTTGTAGCAATTAACCTCTTTCAGTAGTAAAATATACACATTACTAATAAGGAACAATTACACAACCCCTCTTATCTAGTATTTTTAATAATACATACACACGATTAACGTCTATAAACACAGGCTTGACGCGTATAAACTGACGATTGATGGACATAAACACGCGATTGACGGACATAAACACAGCCTTGATGCATATATTCTTGTGATTGATAGACATATTCACGCGAACGATAGGCATATTGCAGGAATTAATAGCTGTATTCCAAGGCTCGGAATAATTATGACTTACTCAATTATTATTCTTTTCTCTACTGTGCCATCATCATAGATGTAAAAGAGTGGTTGATTAGTTTGTTTTGTTTCTCTTCCTAATAGGTCTGTTACTTTAAGAAGTTCTTTGTTTGTAGTGTGTTCTTGTATTGCAGTATTAGTGTTACAAGGGTTTGTGTAATTACAGTTTGTGCTAAAACTTACAACGTTTTGGCCAAAATTGCCTGCATTTGTCCAATTAGAATTAGCATAAGCAATATCATCCACCTCAACACACGTTAAATTATTATTTGTTGCAACTAGATGTATTAGAATCCACCAATACCCATTTTTCATATTTAATTGTTCTAGAAGATTATTTTCACAATATAGTCTTTCTAAATTAGAATTACTACTAATATCTAAGCAAGTGAGTTGATTATCCGGACATTGTAAATTAGATAGAGCAGTATTATTACTTACATCAAGACTAGTGAGTTGATTACCTGCACACTCCAAAAATACCAAAGCAGTATTATTACTTACATCAAGGCTTGTCAGTTGATTAGCCACACAACCCAAAGAAGTTAAAGCAGTATTAGCGCTTACATCAAGTATTGTAAGTGGATTATTACTACACGAAAAAGCAGTTAAAGCAGTATTATTACTTATATCAATGCTTGTGAGATAGTTATTATTACAATCCAAATAAGTTAAAGCAGTAAAATCTTCAATACCTGTTAAATCAGCAATATTCAAAGAATAAATACTAAGTGCCGCTAGAGAACTAATAATTGCAGTAGGAACAGAATCATTCATCAGCCCATCTCCCAAAACCTGACCCTCAAGATAGGATTCAAAATTATCATCAGGAACATAAGTCTTTTGCCCAAACCCAATCATAGGTAAAGCAATTAATATAAGAAGTATTTTTCTCATAATATATTTTTAATTTTTAATAAAATAAATGCATTTTTTCTTTTTTCCTCCATCCTGCTCTACTGCTATAATCTGC
>Ga0208879_1000060_pt1 | contig 111147 bp, 93 predicted proteins | sample Knorr_S15_td_Bot_FD_185605 | JGI IMG/M metagenome (GOLD analysis project Ga0208879, IMG submission 185605) | Marine microbial communities from Southern Atlantic Ocean transect - Knorr_S15_td_Bottom_ad_5009_LV_A (SPAdes) (version 2) | ecosystem: Environmental > Aquatic > Marine > Oceanic...
ATTTTGACGGACCATTTGGAATGAAGGTTCTTTCCTTTGTAGTCCCCTTCCGCGAAAAAGAACTGGGTTTAGAGTTCAGGGTTGACAGTCTGGATGCTGTCTTAAGACATATCAAAGAGTCTTTCCAATTCGAATAATAAATTAATCTATAAGTATCTTTTCTACGGTGCCATCATTGCATAAATACAAGAGGACTTACCTCTTGCCCCAGCACATTCACTACGCTTACTCAGGATAAAGGAATAACTTTATTCTGCCCACCAATAGGCCGCAGACAAGAACGAGGTGATTATCAAGAAAGCTAGCAACCTATGCCTATGGAAGATACTCAACTATTAGAGGCTCAAAAAATAGCCGAAGAGGTTACGATAGCATTAGGTGGAGCAGGTATTTGGGGTGTTGAATTCTTTATCGGTAAAGAGGGAGTTTACTTCTCAGAATTATCGCCCAGACCACACGATACAGGAATGATAACTCTTGGGAATACACATAACTTTTCTGAATTTGAATTGCATGCACGAGCCATATTGGGGATACCTGTATCGGAAATAACCCTAGAGAAAAAGGGTGCGAGTGCCGTTGTATTAGCCGAAAAAGAAAATGCAAATTTCCCTGTCTTTACTGGGATAAATAAAGCTGCAAACTATCCAAACAGCGATTTTAAACTATTTGGAAAACCAAATACACGTCCCTTTCGAAGGATGGCTGTTGCACTTACTTTTGGCCATGAATCCGTTGAAGAGCTTGTTGAAAAAGCGAAGGAAATTGCTTCGCTTATTAAAGTGAACTAAATACTGTACTTTAGAGTCACCTTTTTTTATAACAAAAACACACCCGATTATATGGAACATCAACAACTATCAATTGAAAAGGCTTTTAGTTTTGCATGGGCGAAATTCAAAGAAAAGGCGCTTTTCTTTATTGGCTTAACACTACTCACTGTACTTGTGAATGGAATAGGTGAAAATGTATTTACAGTTTATACATTTATTGGAATGATTCTCAGTGCTTACCTGAGTCTGGGTATTTGGAGAATTTCTATCATGCATATTAGAGGGGAAGAAGTACAGATAAGCGACTTACTTACTATAAGCTTGAGTCAGTTCTTTCACTACACCATTGCCGGTATACTCAATGTTATAGTCGTTGGTATTGGCTTAATTTTCTTGATAGTACCTGGGATTTACATTGCGAGTAGATTACTTTTAATGCCGGCATTTATTATTGATAAAGATCAAAGCTTCGATCAAGCATTACAATCTAGTTGGAATGCTACCAAAGAGAATTCTTCGAAAATATTCCTTTGGTTGCTACTCTCCTTTTTTTTGGCTATAATTGGTGTATTAGCACTTATTGTAGGCTTGCTAGTCGCCATACCCGTAATAACTCTATCAATGGCATACATATATGTAAAGCTTACCGACGAAATTACTCCAGAAGGAATATAACAAACAAGGCCCCGAATCGGGGCCTTGTTTATTTAGCTAATTCAAGTTCTATTATATCTACCATTTCATGAAATTCTTCCATCTCAAAAAGCCGTGTCAGGAAAATTATAGTTCCCTTTTTATCAATTACAATATTTCGGGTAACGCCTTGTTTGGATCCTGCAAAAAGCTCAAATAAACTGCCATCAAGGTCTGAAGCCATGGGGTAAGTTATCCCCATCTTACTAGCAAACACTTTTGCTTGTTGCTCATCCTCTTTTAAATCTAGCCCTATTAAAATAAACTCCTCTCCTTTAAATCTTTGCCAAACTTCTTTTTCTAAAACGGGCATTTCTTTTCGGCATACACTACACCAAGAACCAGTAAACTGCAAGACCACTACCTTACCACTCAATACTTCGTTATTTATTTTCTCTCCAGTCAATAACTGAAAATCAAATAAAGGCGCTTTTTCTCCAACCCTTACTTTATAACCTCGCTCGTCTATATCTTGCGCCGACATATTCATTGCAAAAATAAGCGACAGAATACTTACTAATATTTTCATTAAAATAATTCTTTTGCTGTTTCTAAAATTCTCTCTAAACCTCCAATTAATGCAGCTGCATCATATTTTCCACGAAGATATTGCAAGGCCTCATCTTTCTTATCTTGATCCATCGATATCACTTGTTCTGTAGTATAATACCGCATAAATTCTTTTTCAGCTAATCGCTCGATGAGTTCTTCGTAAAAAGTATTGTAATCGTATTCTACATGGAACAAATCCATTCTATCCATTAAATCATGTGAAGCATGGAAACTATTTAATTCTGGAATAAAATTTATCAAATCTCCACAATCAAATTTATTTGCCTGACTATAAATAGTTTGTTCTGCTTTATGCATACTTATATACTCTTTTTTAGAGTATGTGTGGTGTAAAACGACTCCTAGATAAACTAACTCAACAAGCTTTTTGTAGTCCTTTTTGGTAATCTCTAACGAGATTTTATCATTGCTCATAATGTCAAATTAAAATGTAACATTTAGCAATTTACTGATAATTAAATACATGAACCTAACGAATACGACTCATATCGTATACTAAGGTAATTACCACCTTAACGAAAGGCTAAAATTAGCCTCATCTACAGGAGGCCTTTAGTTAAAAACGGCCGTTTTTAAACAAAAAAAAAGCCGCTATATAGCGGCTTTTTTTTTACTTTCTCATTGGATTAAGAACATTAACTGGTAACCTAATCGGTTTCCCAGGCTTTCCATCAGACATCAGCACTTTATCTATTTGCGCCATATCTCCAGATAGTTTAGAAATTATTCCACTACCACGACCCGCTTTCGGGTGATCCCAACTAACTCGCATACCCACTTTTAATTGAGCGCCTGTTTTATTAACTCGATCTCTAGAAACCTGACCTTTTGGCTTCTTATACTTATCCAAAGTAAGCTCAGGATTCTTTTGATCTCGTCTTTTAGAAGCTGACCATACATCGGTAATAATAGTAACCTTCTTTCCCTTAGACGAAACTTTAGCGTTTCTTAGGAAAGCAGAATTTGGAACTGCCTTTAAGGCAAGATTAACACAGTCCTCTAAAGAATTAGCTGTGTATGATTGTTGCTTTAGTGCCAACTCATACCTTTGATCCGTCTTAAATTCCTTTGTACTTACATTTTGTAAAGTACCTAAGTCTTTGGTGCAACTTGCGAGTATAGTGCATACAGCAATGCTCATTAATATTTTCTTCATGTCGTTTTATTTAAGGGGTCAATTTACAAAAATGCAGCTAGTAGAGAAATAAATAATCTAATATTGAAGTACTGCATCTTGGAATGTTTTTACTTGATAACCTTGTCCTGGCTCTAAATCGCCAATTCCATTAAAATACCATTGTGGAATATAGGCATTACCCATATAATCTTTCACAATTTGTATCACGTTTTGATCGACTAAATCTGCAAATATAATCTCAGCTAATTCACCTTCCTCTCTAAGGTATCCAATCATATTCCACCCTTCAAGTAATTGCACTGGATGTAATTCTGGTTTGGCAAAAGCACCTTCAAGAGTTAATTCTGATGGTGCTGTAGTTTTAATAAGATATCCTTGTCCCGGTTGGATACTACCCAAGGCATTAAATTGATATTCTACTATATATGCATTCCCATTATTATCCTTTACAATAATCAGATTGTCAACTATGGGGTCTAAAATCGTCATAATGTTCATATCCGCAGTAATCATATAGGAAGAAAATAAAGACCATCCATTTGGGAAGTCTAAATCCTGATGTGTAAGAGGATTTACATTATACATCGAAACAACCGCCGATTGTCCATTTTCCACAAAATAACCATCGTCTGGTAAATTAGTGCTGTAAGTAACTTCCATAAGCCAACTTACACCTTCTGACGCATCCCAAACTTGCCATATAAATTCTTCACCTGACATAAATCCATCTCCTGTTGAATCAGAAAACCCGATAATATTAATATTGGTGTTTTCTGAATTCCACTCTGTAAATCCGGCACAAATTAAACCCTCTATCGATTCATAAAAAACACCAAGCCAATCTCCTACAGCAATACCTTGATCATTAATTTCAATCTCAGTATCTAATGTGATAGCTACCGAATGACTTACATCCGCCCCATCAGATGAGGAGAAAAGCCAATTTGGTTGTGGATAAAGTATACAAGTTCCATTATCTATCGTAGAACTAGGACTATAATTTATTGCATTACTATCTGTACACCCTGGTATTTCACCCTCAACCACATAATGTACTGTAGTACAAATACTATCACTATAGTCAGATTCCGAATAAAAACAATACTCAATATCATAAGTCCCTCCATAGGAAAAGGGCGCTAAATGAGCACTAAATCCAGAGGTATAAGAACCAGAAGCAACCGTAATAGCTAATGGGCTAACATTAGTTGAAGGTAGGTAGCACACATTCCAACAAAACCAATTTGTAGGAACTTCAACAGAAATAATATTCCTGAGTGTATATACTTGTAAATCGGTATCGGAATTATTGTGAACATTTAAACTTACTACTAATTCAGTGTCAAACACATCACCTGTAATCGTTAAAGAATCGTAACTTATACTTAGTGGACTTGACGATGATAAGGAGTAAAAACACGACGCGTCATCAGAGGTGGCTATAGAGTTGTAGTTCTGCGCATATTCATCCGTACATCCCAATGTAGCGGCAATATATGTCTCGGAACTCGACAGCACTTTATCGCCTGTATTTTGACCATTATTATTTGACAATAAAGCCGATACATAAAGTGTTACATCCCCTTCAATACTCGCTGGAGCTACCCAATAAAAACCCCACGTTTTAGCCCCTATACCTGTAGTACCAGAAGCAGTATGCGTTATATAATCACCTCCCGAAAGAAGTTGAGTTTGCGAAGGATCAACCAGTATAATCTCTCCTACCTTTTCGCCTTCATTATTTTCAAAACAGGCCTGAAAACCAAACTCATCAATCCCAGCCCCAATAGCACTAACTATAAAATAAGATGTGGAATTTGGGATGTAGTACCCTTCAATACTAGAATTTATAGTCAAACTTTGTGAAAATGACGCAGCTAAAGCATTTGTGTTATGACAAGACAAACAATTACTTTGACCATCGCCAATAGAACCCGAATGTCCTTGAGGAGCCCCATTAGAATTAGTTAAAGCGTTAGATGTACTATAAACTATAGTACCTACTAATACCAAACTAAAAAGGAAATATGTAAGATGCTTGTTCACTTAATTTAAATTCTTTTTACTTCGTAAAAAGGGCAAATAACATGCCAAATCTATAAAACCGTTATCAGGTGACAGTTTTAAGTTTCATTTAATAAAATGAATTCAACATTCAAGGAAAATTTGAACATAAAAAAAGTCCCTTAAACAAAGAGACTTTTTAGTTGCGGGGACTGGACTCGAACCAGTGACCTTCGGGTTATGAGCCCGACGAGCTACCAACTGCTCCACCCCGCAGTGCAAATATAAGATAAAGAGAATCGAGAAAACAAGCCTATTCCACTAATTTTTACATTTTTTCACAAGAGGCTGTTATTCAATTCTTGTGAAGGTGTAATTGTGAATTATCCTCTAAAAAAACTAAATAGTTTATGCTTTGTTTATTTATACAATTGGGATATACTCGATAGGGGAAAGTAAACACCAATTAGTATTTACCAAGGAATGTGGTAGGGGTCTTTGGTGAAAAAAAATTAACCATAAAAAAAGCCACTATTTTATCAATAGTGGCTTTTGTAGTTGCGGGGACTGGACTCGAACCAGCGACCTTCGGGTTATGAGCCCGACGAGCTACCAACTGCTCCACCCCGCGGTGCAAATATAATACAAAGTGATTCGAAATAACATTGAAACAGACTAAAACTTCAATGAAAGGTATAAGTCATTGTATTTCAGTTCATCAACAATAATTATCGCATGAAATAGGTGTGGAAATAAGAACTGTAATAAGTTTTGAGGGTTATTTTTATTGTATCTTTGCAGCCGAAATGGAAGAAAAAAAATATAAATCAGGATTTGTGAACATCATAGGTAACCCAAATGTGGGGAAATCTACGTTGATGAACAAACTAGTAGGCGAGCGCCTTTCGATTATCACCTCGAAAGCTCAGACTACTCGTCATAGAATACTTGGGGTTGTAAATGACGACAACTACCAGATCGTATTTTCTGACACTCCAGGCATCATTCAACCTCACTACAACCTTCAAACCAGTATGATGAAGTTTGTACGCTCGGCCTTTCAAGATGCAGATGTATTCTTGTACATGGTAGAGATTGGAGAAAAAGCTTTAAAAGATGCCAGCTTCTTTGAGCGTCTAAAAACTACAGACATTCCAATTCTGTTATTAATAAACAAGATTGATAAATCTAATCAAGTAGGTGTAGAGAATGCTGTGGCTCATTGGCACGAACAATTGCCTAAAGCCACCATCATTCCTATTTCAGCAATTGAAGGATTTGGAGTTGACAGTATCATGAATCAAATCACGGAATTACTTCCCGAAGGAACTCCTTACTTCCCAACCGATGCGCTTACAGATAAGCCAGAACGTTTCTTTGTCTCAGAAATCATACGAGAAAAAATCCTTATAAATTACCAAAAAGAGGTCCCTTACTCTGTAGAGGTGGTGGTTGAAGCGTTTAAAGACGAAGAGGCGATTATTCGCATTGGGGCGATTATTAATGTGGCACGAGAAACCCAAAAAGGTATTATTATTGGGCACCAAGGGAAGGCTTTGAAAAAAGTGGGTACCGAAGCTCGAAAAGACTTAGAGGTCTTTTTTGGTAAAAAAGTCTATTTAGAATTATTTGTTAAAGTAATGAAGAACTGGCGCGACAACGAGCAAGACTTGAAGCGTTTCGGTTATTTCACATAAGCTCATAAAATGGGAAATATTGTAGCCATAGTAGGTCGTCCAAACGTTGGGAAATCTACACTTTTCAACCGCTTTACGCAACGCCGTCAAGCAATTGTAGATTCCGTAAGTGGAGTTACTAGAGACCGCCATTACGGCACTTCCGACTGGAATGGAAGAGATTTTACCGTAGTAGATACCGGTGGGTATATAACCGGCTCTGAAGATGTCTTTGAAGGCGAAATTAGAAAACAGGTTAAGATTGCTATCGAAGAGGCGAATGCCATCATCTTTGTAGTAGATGTAGAAACAGGTACGACCGATTTAGATATGGACGTTGCGCGTTTACTCCACAAAACAGACAAGCCCGTATTTGTGGTTGTGAATAAAGTTGATAATGCCATGAGAATGGACGATGCAATGGAATTTTACAATCTTGGACTTGGTGAATACTATGCCCTATCTTCAATTAACGGGAGTGGGACAGGTGAATTACTAGATGCTTTAGTTGCTTCATTTGAAAAAGAAGATGAAGTGCCAGCAGATGCCCTTCCTAGGTTTTCAATTGTAGGTCGTCCTAATGCAGGTAAATCATCCTTAGTAAATGCTCTAATGGGGCAGAACAAAAATATTGTAACTGATATTGCAGGTACCACTCGTGATTCTATTGACACGCATTATAATCAATTCGGAAATGAATTTACTTTAGTAGATACTGCTGGTTTACGAAAGAAAGCTAAGGTTCATGAGAACCTAGAATTCTATTCTGTAATGAGAACTATTCGCGCCATTGAGCATAGTGACGTATGTATCGTTATGGTAGATGCGACTATCGGATTTGATGCGCAGGATTTAAATATTTTCCATTTAGCTGAAAAAAACAACAAAGGAATTCTTGTATTAGTAAACAAATGGGATTTAGTAGAGAATAAGGAAACCATGACTATGGAGCATTATCGCAAGATGATTTACGCCAAAACGGCTCCATTTACAGATTACCCGATTATATTTATTTCTGCGACAACAAAACAAAGAATTTTTAAAGCTGTAGAAATGGCTGTAGAAGTTTATGGTCGTATGAATACTAAAATCACAACTTCAGAGTTGAATAATAAGTTCTTGCCTATTACAGAACTTACACCTCCTCCTGCTTACAAAGGCAAGTATGTAAAGATAAAATACATCACTCAGATTCCTACTAGAGTACCTTCGTTTGCGTTTTTCTGTAACCTACCTCAATATGTGAAAGATCCATACAAGCGATTTATAGAAAATAAGATGAGAGAGATGTACGACCTAAATGGAGTGCCTATTAGAATCTATTTCAGAAAGAAATAAAAAAAATTAAAATTTGGTCTTTAATTTAAAATTACTAAATTAGGGCTGATGAAAAAGAACTTAAATACAATCTGTTGTTGTCCATCCTGATAGGAAGGCAAGATTATATTCATATTTATGAACTTTAAAGCCTTCCATTTTTTATGGAGGGCTTTTTTTATTCCCAAAACAAATGACTTTATCCCTTTTAAGCAAAGAAGAAAGAGCAGATATCCGCAAGCGTATATTCCTACATCTTGATGGTTGGGCTATAATACCAACTATGTGTAATCTTAGAAAGCTAGACGTTCTGCAATTGTTTGTAGAAAAAAAACATAGAAGCTTAAGTGAGATTAATGCGATTGCTCAGACAAACGAAGGTTATCTAAATGTAGCCTTACGAATACTTGCATCGCAAGGATACCTCAATAGAACTGTTGATAACGAATTAGATGAAATCTACCTAGAACTTACGGACTTAGGTAGGCAAGCTTTTGAACTTGCTGAACACTATGATGTTTATTACGACTTAATGAAAAGCCTAGCCATTAGACCTAGAAATATTATATCCGAATCGGCAGACATTGAAGCGCTAGAAGAAGCTTGGAACGAACTGAAATATTTCCAAAATATACAAAATGGCGAAATCCGAGAACGAATGAGCTACCATATGGAAGGCTTATTATTAGGACCAACTATGGTGGCTTTGGGTATTAATCAAAAGCTGAGAAATATAGATTTAGATTTTATTCTAAGCCCCAAAAGTTTAGAGCTTCCTCCAAGGACTTTTAAATGGCTTATGGGAATTCTCGACCACTTACTTTTCATCACAAAAGAAAATGCTCAATATCGTCTTACAGCTAAAGGACTTTTCTACGCTAAAAGAGCGAGTGCATATGGCGTAACAGTCTCTTACTTACCAACATTTGCCCAGCTCGATGTATTACTAAAAGGAAATCCAGATACAATCCGTACCGAAGACGAAGAGGGACACGAAAGCCATGTATATCGCTATATGAACGTTTGGGGAAGTGGTGGAGCTCACAGTACCTATTTTAAAAAGGTAGATGAAATTATTATTGAATTATTTAATAAACCTATAGAAGAACAACCCAAAGGTATAATTGATGTTGGCTGTGGTGATGGTACTTTTATAGAACATGTTTTCAATCTAATATATTACAAAACCGAAAGAGGTAAAATGCTCGATGAGCATCCCTTATTTATTGCGGGAATCGATTACAACCAAAAAGCACGTATAGCAACAAAAGACACCATGAAATCTGCAGATATATGGGCCGAAGTAGAGTTTGGAGACATTAGCGACCCAGCATCGCTCAACGAAATGCTTATAAAAAAACACGGAATAGAATTGGGTGACTTATTAAATACCCGAACCTTTTTAGATCACAATAGAATATATAAAAAACCCGAAAAGGTTGAGCTTTCTTGTAAATCTGGAGGTGCTTTCGCTTATCGTGGTAGAAGGATTCCAAATAATGAACTTTTTCAAAACTTAAGCAACCACCTCAAAGTTTGGGCTCCCTACCTAAAGAAATTTGGATTGTTAATTGTGGAGCTACATTCCATTAGCCCTAAAATAGCAGCGTCTAATATTGGTAAAACACTTGCAACACCTTATGATGCAACTCATGGATATACAGATCAGTATATTATTGAATTCCCTTGTTTTTTAAATGCAGCCAAACAAGCCGGTCTACAACCTGTGGAGCCTTACTTATTCAGATTCCCTGATGAAGAAAAAGCAACTGTGAGTATTCAACTTTTAAAAGCAGTTTAACAACTAGTTACCTTTATTGGATGGTATGATTTTTGATAAAGAAGGAATGATAACATTCCACTTTCTAAACTTAAACCCCCATGTCAATTAGAAGGAATTATACATTATTATTTTTTGTACTTTAGCACTATTGAAAAATAAACTCTTCATAGCGCTAATCTCCCTCGTTTCAATTTGTAATGCACAAATAGAAACTTATTTGGTCCCTGATTTGAATTTCAGAGATTTTCTGCAAGAAAATTTCCCTGAAGTACTCTTTAGCGATTCGCTATTGGATATTGAAGCCTGCTCCGACATTCTATGGATTGACTGTACCTCAAAACAGATTTCCAACTTAGATGGGATACAGTTTTTTACAAATTTATCTCACTTAAACTGTAGCTATAATACGATTACAGAACTACTAATCATCCCAAATCAAGTTACCCACCTTAACACGAGTTACTGCGTAAACCTAGATACAATTGGAGAACTTCCATCAACGTTGTCTTATTTGAATTGTAACTATAACCAAATAACTACTTTACCAATTTTACCTGGTGGCCTAGAAAAGCTTTTTTGCTCTGTTAACACCTTAGAACAAATACCCTATTTACCATATAGCTTAAAGCAAATCGACTGTAGTTTTAACAATATTATTGAGCTACCATACTTACCTAATAGTTTAGAACTTATAAACTGCAGCTACAACCTGCTCACCTCGCTACCTAACCTACCTCCAGGCTTAGGTTTAATCTACAACAACCCATTAAATATTTTCAACAACAACATACAGTGCGTTGGTGAGTACACCGAAATTTTCGAAGACTTATTAGGCTTCTACCCTAATTGTAATTATTCAAACAATACTGCAACTCAACAAATAAACTTACCCGAAGGTTGGTCAATATTCTCTATCTCTGGATTAAGTTCTGACATGAATTTAGCAACTATTTTAGCCCCTATATTGGATGTTGTGATCATGTCGAAAGACAATGTTGGATCTGTATTTTTAACCGAAATGGACTATAACGGAATTGGAGACATCGTTTTAGGAGAGGCATATCAGATAAAAACATCCTCGGCTGTTGAATTACTTATCGAATTAGAATGTATTCAACCAGAAGCTCACCCAACAAACATTAACCAAGGGTGGAATATGATCGGATACATAAGGGATACTCCATCTTCCGCCGAATTAGTTTTAGCTGAATTAATGGAAAACGACAACTTACTGATTGCAAAAGATCATACAGGAGCCGTTTACATACCCTCATGGGGCTTCAATGGAATTGGAGATATGGAACCTGGAAGAGGATATCAAGTGAAAGTTCAAGAAAGCGCGCAATTGCATTTTCTACCAAACAATATGACTTATTAAATGTTTTTCAATTTCTGATTGCCAGGAACGGAATAAATACCCTAGAATTAACGGTGTTCGTTTTCTTCAAAAACTCACCTAACATTAACTTTAAATACCCCAGGAAATGAGACACTCTTTTAAAATTTTATGCGCTTTCATACTTACAGGAAGTACATTCGCACAGAACATTGATGTGAATCAATTTATTAGCCCGATAAATACAGGCGCAAATATGACCCTCGGTATTAACACGGATGATTTAGACGACTTTATTGGGGCTACAATTGGAGTATTCAACTCAGAAGGATTGTGCGTGGGTTTAGAAATAATTCAAAATCAATTTTTCTCTGTTGCTATATGGGGTGATGATACAGGTACTCCAGAGCTTGACGGATTACTCCCCGGAGACATACCACAATTTGCGATTCTTTTAGATAATGACCAAGTTATTCCGATTGCTGAAATGAACAATTTTAGCGGATATGTAACAAATTCACTACAAGTATCTTCATCTATCTCACTGGCGGGATGTACATCTGATAGTTATTTAGAATACCACACCCAAGGCTATATAGCAGAGATAGATGATGGCTCATGTTCAACAACGACTTATTCATTAGATATTACTGCAGATATGTTTACTTCTGATTTACATACAGATAACAATATGGTTATTGGAATAAACGTCCCAATAGTAAATCAATTTTCTGGAGGAATGCTAGCGGCATTTTATGATTTAAATGGAGATGGCTTATTGGAATGTATAGACCTAATTGAAATTCCTAATCTGAATAATGGCGCCGATGGCTTTTTCACTTTAAGCCTTTGGGGAGACGATGTTCTAACTGATGAAATTGATGGCCTTTCAGATGGTCAGATTCCAACTTTCGCATTATTAACAAACACTAATTATGTTCTTGCTTTTGAGGCTGTTCCAGATTTTGATGGCTATACTGCAAATGCATTCCCTACTTTTAACCAAATCAATTTTGACTTAACTATATACGGTTGTATGGATGTGTCGTATTGTAATTTCAATGCTGATGCAGAAGAAGATGATGGTACTTGTGAAGGACTTCCTGGATGTATAGACGATCACTTTGTTGAATTTGATGCAGATGCTTCTTGTGAACTTGAAGGAGCCTGTGCAACAACATGGATTGCTGCTCACGAACAATTGAGTGCTGATTTTACTGATTTATCTACCGCTACTGCAATTGCTGCAAATGCTGCTGCTGATTTATTAGCTCAAACAATTGAGTCTTACCAGTTAGATAGTGCAAATACGGTATTCAATTATGAAGGACAGATTAGTATTTTAACAGCTGATTTTGAGACTATGGAAGCCGACTATATGGTACAAATCAGCAATCTGGAAGATTCGATTGCTAATTATTCTTCGCCAATTGCAATTGATATTGTTGAGGGATGGAATCTTATTGGTTTCACTTTAGATCAAGAACAAGATGCTACTGCCACTTTTGATGGGATTGTAGAGTATATTTTAATTGTAAAAAACAACAATGCAGATGTATACTGGCCAGAATTTGGATTTAACGGTATTGGAAACCTTATTCCAGGTCAAGGATATCAAATTAAAGTAACTCAAGCCATTGATGGCTTCATGTATCCCGACACAAACGGACAACGAATTGGACTTACGCCAAGCGTACCACAGTGGGTACTAGAAATGCCAACAGAAACTCACCCGAACGACTTAAGGACTTTGGTTAAGATTGTCAATCTACTTGGGCAAGAAGTTTCTGAAGACTACCTCTTAAAGGGTAGCACTAACATTTACTTATATAGTGATGGAACTGTAGAAAAGAAGTTAAACTAAAAAAAAGCGCCTTTCGGCGCTTTTTTTTAGTTTAACTTCTATAGGTCAGTAAGACGGGTTTCAGATTTAATTAGATAATTGAAATGTTTGATCACAAAATATAAGATTGAAAATATGCGAATAGACAAGTTAGAGCTATAAGGCCCTTTTAATATCAATAAAAAATTTGGCTTAATTTTTGTTTCAAAAAACAAACAACCCCTACCACTAATGTCAAAGGTTAATTATCTGATTTTACTACTCTTAAGCCTACCTTTTATTTCGATGGGGCAATGTGAAGAAGGGGAAACTCCGATTGAAATTAATGTTTATTTTGATTACTACAGTAATGAAAATTCGTTTACGCTAGTATCCAACACAAGTGGTATTACTTATGTCAACGAAAGTGGCTTTAGCTATGGAGAAAGTGATTACTCAAATTCTTTTTGTTTACCTCCTGGTCTATACACATTCACCATGTTAGACTCTTGGGGAGATGGTCAAGGTTGGGGTGAGACAGGTAGTGTTTATCTGAATATAAATGGCGAAGTCGTTTTTAATGATTCCGGGGATTGGGGATTTAGTACTTCACACACATTTATGATTGAAGACTCTGAAGTGTTAGGCTGCACAGATGAAAACTACTTTGAATATGATGAAGAGGCTACAATTGACGATGGCTCTTGCACTACTCTTATGGTTATAGGTTGTACAGATGATAATTATTTAGAACATTTTAATTTTATAGAAATTGAAGAAGGGGTCTATGAAATTATCATTGACGCATCTTACATAGAACCTAACATAGAAAATGGTTCTTGTGAAACTTTAATGATTAAAGGATGTGTAGACTCACTTTATCTTGAATACAATGCAGAGGCCAATGTTCATGATCAATCCTTATGTGATAATCTAATTATCGAAGGCTGCACCAATTATCTTTATCTCGAATTTAGCATAGATGCAAACCTAGATAATGGTTCTTGTGAAAATTTAGTCGTTTTTGGATGTACTGATGAACTTGCTTGTAATTTTGAAATTCTAGCTAACACAGATAGTGGTTTCTGTGACTATGAAGACTCTAATGAAAATGGTATTTGTGACAGTGAAGAACTTCTTGGTTGCACAAATCCTGAAGCTTATAACTATAGTACCATTGCAACCAGCGATGATGGCTCTTGCATCATTTATGGCTGCACTTACAACACAGCTTGTAACTATTCTGCGATAGCCACTACGAGTGATGGCTCTTGCATATTTCCTGAAACAGGTTACAACTGTAGTGGAGACTGTATAATTGACAGTGATGCGGATGGAGTTTGCGATGATTTTGAAATTATTGGATGTATCAATCCGATCGCATGTAATTACGACCCCGAAGCCACAGACGAATCTGAATGCACTTACCCTGAGCTATATTACGATTGTGTCGAAGTATGTATAACGGATACTGATGGTGATGGAATTTGTGACGAATTAGAAATTATTGACTGTTTAGATCCCGAAGCATGCAATTATAACTCAAGTGCTACCGATGAAGGTTTGTGTACTTATGAAAGTGAATTATATGATTGTGAGGGAACTTGTTGGAATGACATTGATATGGATGGAGTTTGTGACGAATTAGAAATTCTAGGGTGTACAGATCCATTTGCATGTAATTACATCCCTGAAGCCACAGAAGAAGATTATTGTGAGTATTCTGAGTTATTTTATGATTGCAATGGAGCTTGTAATTTTGACTCTGATGGTGATGGTGTATGCGACGAATTGGAGCAAGAAGGTTGTACAGATACTGAAGCATGTAACTACGATAATGCTGCAACAAACGACAATGACTCTTGTGAGTATGTAGAAGTAAACATCGAGTATGATTACACTTCATTCCTATTAACTGCTACTACAAATGTAGATCCACCAAATTATCAATGGGAAGTAAATGGCGAATCTATTTTAAACACTTCTGACAGGATTAATGTATATACTGATGGGACTTATACAGTAAGCGTGTACGACTCCGAAAATGATTGCTGGGGAGAGGCTACCTACACCATCGATGGAGTTTCTATTGACGAGATCAGTAATGAAATATCGATCTATCCTAATCCAAGTAATTCTTTAATTAACATCCTCAGCTCCACATCTGACCATCATATTACTTCTATAGAGATTTATAGTCTACAAGGACTAAGATGCAACGTTAACTGCGAGAGCACCCACCTGATTAATATAGAAAGATTAATGCCAGGGCCCTACATTTTAAAAATCAAGACCACAGACTACAGTATCTTTAAATTGTTTACAAAGACTAATTAGCGTTTTTTCATAAAGCTGTCGATCTGCAACTGCAAGTCTTCCCACAAAATCATTTGCTCATCTAAGCTATCCTTAGACTTCTGATATTTATCAAAGAAACTCGTGTCGGACAAGAGCGATTCACTTTTTAAGGGATCCATTAAATCGGTATCGCATTGGGCTATGAAAGTTTCCAAATCTTCAACTTGTCGCTCTACTTTTGATAGTTGATTGTTGACCTTTTTAATTTCCTTCTCTAATGCTCTCCTATCCTGTTTGGGTAGATTATTTTTTTTGGGTTTTTCGTCCATTTGAGAACGCTTTTCTATTTCTCGCATAGATTCAGCTTTCCTAAAACTTAAATAATCATTCACATCTCCTAAATGCGTAATGATTTCTCCGTCTCTAAATTCAATTATTTTACTGGATAAACCCGCTAAAAAGTCACGATCGTGAGATACGATTATTGTTGTTCCTGCGTAGGACTTTAAAGCATTCTTCAAAACCTCTTTAGAGGCAATATCTAAGTGATTGGTTGGCTCATCTAATATTAAGAAATTAGAGGGCTGAAGAAGCATTTTGCACAAGGCTAAACGAGAGCGTTCACCCCCAGAGAGAACTTTAACTTTTTTATCTACATCATCTCCGCTAAACAAAAAAGAACCCAGCATATCTCTAGATTTGGATCGTAACTTTTCATCGGCAACATCCTCAATTACATCTATAACTCTCTTTTCTGGATCTAATAATTCAGCTTGATTTTGAGCGAAATAGCTTAAATCAACATTATGACCTAGTTTAATTACGCCTTTGTAATCCTCTTTTGCCGTAATACACTTAATCAATGTAGATTTACCTTGTCCATTCTGACCCACAAGAGCAATCGTATCTCCCCTGTCAATTTGAAGGTTTAAAGATTTTATAACATGTGTATCACCATATGACTTAGATACATCCGTAATTTCAAGAACTACCTTACCTGGCAAACCAGATTCAGGAAATGAAAAATTCATTTTTTTCATCTCTGTGTTGTCTACCTCAACCCGATCCATTCTATTGAGTTTTTTTATCAAACTTTGAGCAAATGCAGCCTTGCTCGCCTTGTATCTGAACTTATCAATAAGTTCCTCTGTTTGCTTTATTTCTTTGTCTTGATTTTTCTTTACAGCTAATTGCTGTTCAAGTCGTTCAGCTCTAAGTTGTAAATACTTAGTGTAAGGAGCCCTATAATCATATACCATCTTGTTTGCTATCTCGATGGTTCTATTGGTTACTTGATCTAAAAATGCTCTATCGTGAGAAACAAGGATTACAGCACCCGAATAACTTTTAAGGAAATTCTCTAGCCAAACTATTGATTCTATATCTAAATGATTGGTTGGTTCATCTAATAAAAGAATATCAGGATTACTTAATAAAACTTTAGCAAGTTCAATTCTCATTCTCCAGCCCCCACTAAAAGTGTCGGTTAACTCCGATAAATCATCCGAGTTAAACCCTAAACCGAAAAGTACTTTTTCGATATGAGCATGATAGCTGTATCCACCAATTAAATTTAATTCGTGTTCGTACTCACTGCTATTATTTATTAGGTCAAGGTAACTTTCAGATTCATAATCTGTTCTACTTACGAGTTCCTCTTGGATATTAGCTAATTCCTGTTGGATTAATTTAATCCGTTCAAAAGCTTTTTCCGCCTCCTCTAATACCGTATTCCCCTTTTCAAAATCAATATCCTGAGATAAATAACCTACATCTTTATCTTTCTGTAGGTTTATGGAACCCTCCGTAAATCCGGTCTTCGAATAAATTATTTTTAAAAGAGTCGACTTTCCTGCACCGTTTTTTCCCACGAGCCCTATTCGATCTCCTTTATTGACCATAAAACTCATATTGGCAAACAATACTTCACCACCAAACTGTACTCCTATATCTTGTACCGCTAACATTTAAATTCATTTTCGTAACGTTTAACATCTACTTCATGGTCTAAATCAACCTTGTTTTCCATATAATCGATTAACAGTGAACATAAGAATGGCGAAATCAACAGTCCACGTGTGCCTAAACCATTAAACACATACATATTGTCATGTATAGGGTGTGTTCCTAACAAAGCTCTTCTATCTTTAACAGTAGGTCTAATCCCAGCCTCTTGCTTTATTAGTTGTGGTTCAATTGTAACAAGCGATTTCAACTTTTCTAAAAGTTCATTTTTCGCCTCTTTTGTACAAACCTCATCTTTGTCATCCCAATTAAAAGTAGCACCAACTTTATAAAGGTCATTCCCTAAAGGTAGTATAGAAATATTACTCTTGATTAGCTCTGACATATTTAAGCCTTCCAACTTAACCGTAATCAATTCACCCTTAGTTCGCATTAAGGGAAGGTAATTGAAATATGGATTGTCTGACAAACGATGTCCTTCGCAGAATACAATTTTATTTGCTTTTAAAGACTTGTAAACTACACTACCTTTCTGTATAAGCAAAGATGTAAAATCGAAATCTTCATCAATAATAGCATTTGAATTAAGTAAATCATCTCGTAAAATAGAAATCATTTTTGATAAGTCTACTCTTCCTGCATGTTTTACTTCTCCGAAACCAAAATCAGCATTAACATCCTCATAGGGGTTCTTTATAAAACTAGGATTCATAAAAGGCTTCAGTCTTGTTTTCTCTGACTTTTCCATCCACAGATTTTGCTCCTGTACCGATTGGAATTTTCGCCATAATTTTAATGGCTGATGAATTTGAGTGTTATAGTGAGACTCGAATTCGTTAATAAATGAATACATCGGATCTAACTGTTCTTCCACTCTCCAACAAGGCGTAAACCTTTTTAATACCATTGGATTATAAGCTCCTGCAGCTACTTTAGATGAAGTATGCTCTCTATACTTGTCAATAACACAAACAGACTTACCCAGGCGCCTTAAACGAAAGCAAAGAACAGAACCCGCTAATCCTTGCCCTACAATGATATAATCAAACTTCTTCATAAGAAAAAAAGCTCCCCTAAGGGGAGCTTTATATTTTTGATTTGAGACTTTTTAATACTCCCATAAATCCGATTCCATGTTACGAATATCATTCTTAATTCGATCAGCCTCAAGAAGCTGTTGCATTCTGTCTTTTTTATACTCAAAAATAGCCCTGTCGTACAAATTAGATTCTTTAGTAATTACAGAAGTAAATAAACGCTTGTGTAAAAATTCATCGTAAGTAAGTCTCTCAACTCTATTATTAGTATTAAACACTGTTGCATTTGCTAATAACTGACGAGCTTCAGGGAGCCAAATCCAGAATAACTTAACCTTTTCAATCTCTAAAGTTTCTTTGTTCATGATTTCTGCAACTGGACAAAGGCCAAGAATACGAACATCAATTACGGATCTCTTTTTATCAAAGAAACGGTCTTCAATAATCAAGTATTCTTTGATGTCTTTACTTTCAACTCTAATAGTATCAATTTCACTAACAAGCTCACCAGTATCAATATCTTCATATTCTACAGTATCAATAGCGAAAAGCATTTTCTCAACCTTTTCTTTAGTCACAATTTCATCAAAATACTCAGAATCGTAAGCTGTTAATGTCTGATCTTCTAAAACTGCTTTTAAAATATTGGCTGCAAGATTCATTCTAACTTCACCACCACCAGTTTTAACAGGATACATAGGGAAATATAAAGGATGATTTTTCCTTTGTCTTAAGTCCAAGCGCTGGATATATGTTTTAGACCATAGGATATCATCTTCTCTTACAAAAGGATAATCTAATACTCTATTTTGATAATCGTGATGCTTCACATAAGCATGTCCGTCTGCTGCAGATGGAGAAGAATTATAATCCAATACATTGGTTTGAGCGAATGTAAAAGACCCCGCTAATAATACTAATCCTGTAAAGGCAACCTTAAAGATTTTCATGATCCTTGCGTATTTAAATTACTGTACTGTCAAAATTATTGCACCACATGGCTTACGACCATCAGGACCTTTAGCCCTAATGTTTGTAAATGAGATGTCGGAACCAGGCTTAAGTTTTAAGATCTTTTCTTTAACTTCAGCTGTAAACTTGTTCCCTTTCACTTTTATTGTCTTTGTATATTCTCCATCGGTTAAACGTACATCAAACGATTGTACAGTATACTTTAAATCGAATGGGAAATTTGGAAGTGTAGCTGCAATACCTTGTGCTTTACTAAGCTTCCCTTTAGACATTACCCCTTCTTTCTTTCCGTTAATACTAGCAGAAGGTGAAGGAATTCTTTTTAATCTAAACTCAATTGGTTTACCAATAGTTCTACCATTAGCTTTCACAGTGATTTTAGATTCACCTTTAGCTTTATCTCGAACTGTTGCTTCGTACTGTCCCGCCTTAATTCGCTTTAAGGTAACATTAGTTCCCGAAATCGTTAAATCTTCTGGAGAATAACCAGGTACTGAAACCTCTATTGGATTGGGTACTCCTCTATAGAAAACGTTCATTTTAGTAGGAGATACAACAGCCATAGGCTTTGCAACCTGATACTCGAAAATTTGCTCATATTCTTTTACTCCACTTTCGGTAGTTAAAAGAATTTTAGCGGCGCGTTTTTGAACACCAATTCCTCGTGCAGGCACACTATACATTCCTTTACCATCGAGTGCTACAGGAATGGTATCTGCTTGGCTATAATCTGGTAATGTATCATTGATGAAAACATCCGTTACTATAATAATAGGTATTTGAGAATCATCGTAAGCAGCAATAGAAATAGTAGCTTTAAAGCTATCCCCTTGCATTATGTAGTTCTTTGGAGAGATAACCTGTGCAGCTACCGTAGAGAACTTCATATCATCAGCGCCAATATTAGTTCTTAAGTAATCTACAACTTTCGATTCGATGTTTACAACATCACCTTGAATTTGAGTTAAGAAAGTAAGTACCGCAATTAATGGGTAATTTTCAAATCTATCTTTCTCCCAAGTTAAACGTTGCCCACCTTTGATAATAATATCATCAAGATTAAAAGTAGTGTTAATTAATGCTGTTAAATCTGCATTATCAGACACCCCTTGAATATTAAGCATTCTATTTCTGTACTGCTCAATTTCGATTTTAAGTAAAGCACCCTTTTTAGGTTTCTTTAACATTTCATTGGCTACCCTTTCAAGGTTATCCATACCAATTAATGCACCGTCCTCATCGTAACCTCCAGTTTTAGAGATTAGAGTATCTTTTAATCCTCCTATGTATTTTCTTAAACCCTCAGCATCGTCTTTAATGTCGAAAGCTATATCTTTCCACATACCAACTTTAAGTGGGTTGTTTTCTGCAGCTTTTTGAAACTCAGAATACATTAAGTTATTTTGTACACCTATATTCTCAACAGCTTGACTCAAAGAACCTTCAACCTTTTGAAAGGCTTTTAAGATATCCTTCGATACGTTTAGGGCTAATAATGCAGTTAACACGAGATACATCATGTTAATCATTTTCTGCCTTGGTGATAAATTACCTCCTGCCATACTTTCTAAATCTTAAGAATTATTAACAGATTATTTGTTGTAATTCATCGCGTTAAGCATATTACCATATACTCCGTTAAGAGCATTCAGGTTTTTACTTAAAATCGACAATTCTTCTTGCATTTGCTGTGCATCATTTAATGATGAAGCCATATTAGCTGTCATCATTCGAGTCGCCTCAGTTTGCTCCGTTGAAGACTTAATTTGAGCTTCGTATAAGGAGTTAATACTTTCTAAATTTTTAGCAGCATTTGAAACCTGCTTGCTATATTGATTCGTACTATCTGCAATGTCAGACACAGATCCAAGCCCATTTGCGGCTTTGTTTACTTTACGCAAACCATCACCTAAACTTTGAATCAGTTCACTGTCTACTTTTGCTTTTACGAGCATATTATCTAACTCCTTCACAGGACTCTGTCTATCATCGTTCATACCTGCTAATTCAGGGTAAACTAAAGACCAGTCATATTCCGCATGCGATTTCTCAAAAGCAGAGAAAAAGAAAATAATTGCTTCTGTACCAAGACCAACGATCAACATTTCATCAGCAAAAGTCCAGTGTTGGATTTTAAACAAGGCACCTAAAATAACCACGGCAGCTCCAATACCGTAGAGTTTTGCCATAAAGTTCTTTCCTTTTTTACTATCTAAAAATTTCATATTGTCGGTTATTTCTCAGTTAATATTTTAGTACCCAAAGTCAACAGTTTCTACACCTGCGTATGTTTTCACGCAACGGAAACCTATATAACACTTCGATGTATCTTGGTATTCGTAATCTTTTGCAGCTAATTGTAAGAATGCACCTACGTCTTTCCAAGAACCACCCTTTACAACCTTTCTTTTCAACATTGGATGAGCGTTTTCATCCGCATCAAATGTGTAGAATGGGTTCATATCGGAAACAAACATAGAAGCCGTTGGCTCAAATGGAGTTGATGTCCATTCAGAAACATTTCCAGACATATTATACAAACCATAATCGTTCGTCCAGTACGACACTGTAGGTGCAGTAAAGGCATAACCATCGGCAATATAATTGCCTCTAATGGGCTTGAAGTTAGCTAAAAAACAACCTTTACTGTTACGAGAATAAGGACCACCCCAAGAGTAAATCATATGCTCTCTATTACCTCTAGCAGCATATTCCCATTCAGCTTCTGTAGGAAGACGGAATTCGGTTTCATACTTCTGTTGGTAAGGCGTTAATTGATCTAAACGTAAATTAGTTCTCCAGTTACAAAAGGCTGTTGCTTGATCCCAGTTTACACCTACTACAGGATATTCACCATAAGCAGGGTGCCAGAAATAGGTATCGAACATCGGTTCATTAAATGTATAAGAGAAGTCATGCATCCAAGCTAAAGTGTCTGGATAAACATAAACATCTGCATTATGCACTAAGTTCTGACGCGAGAATCCTTCACGGTAGGTTCCGGTTTCCGGATCAAATCGATTTGATTTATGAGCAGCAGGACTTTTATCAACCCAAGAATATTGGTGACTCCATGCGCGTGAATCAAACTCCTTACGACCCATAATTCTCTCCTCTAAAGGAAGATACATTTCTTCTAAAACTAATGAAATCTCCTCGTCATCACTCCCCCAGTTCAAGGCAGTATTCCAATTTAAATAAGGATTATCAAGAAACTCACCATCGGCTGTTTCTTCAATAAACTCATACCCTTCTACCATAGCATCAGCCAATAAGGTTCTACCTATAGAATCTCTTACCCAATGAACAAATTGACGGTACTCGTTATTCGTGATTTCAGTTTGATCCATGTGAAAAGCATGCATCGTTACTAACTTTCTTGGTGTTGTATGAGCATAAGGAACATCTCCATCGTTAGCGCCCATAGTAAATGTACCTTTAGGTACAAAGACCATCCCGTATGGGTCAGAAGGGTAAAATTCAGTCAAATCCTGAACGCCTACCAATTCTCCTCTTGATGAAGTACTACAACTGCTAAACACAGCTGCTGCAATAGCTCCAAGTAAAAGTATCTTTCTCATTTTTGTTGTTTTTCCTACAGTTTACAAATAAGCAGTTTTCACTAATTGTATCTAATATTTCTATAATGCGTTGGCAATTTGCCGGGAGGGCGCATTTTAAACGAATATCTCAACAATATTTCATGTGAACCGCTTGACTCTGACTTCAAATCTGAAGTGGTAATATCATACGCGTAACCAAATTTCAGGTTTTCATTAATATTATAACCTGCAATTACAACTACGGCGTCATCTAATCTATATGTCATTCCACCCCAAAGATTATCACCGAAACTTACGTTTACGTTAAAATCTATTTGTGTAGAAATTTGATCTGATTTAATATGCAATGATGGACGTAAAACAAGCTCGCTCGTAAGGTCGTGTTTCCACCCTAAAGTTAAATAGTGATGTTTTTTAAATTCAAAATCTCTATCGGCGTTATCGTACACTGCAATTGGTTGATTCAAGTGCGTAACAGAATAACCAATATAAAGCTCTTTCATTCTGAAGTAAAGACCCAATCCTAAGTCTGGAACAACATCATTAGAACCAATCGCAGGGATTGAAGGATCATCTAAACCTGCATCGTTTCCAGGAGTAACCCAATCGCCTTCAAATCCGACATCCATAAACCCTACATTAATTCCAACACCTAACTCAGATTTCTTTGTAAGTTTAGTTTGATACGCATAAGAAAGACTTACACCTCGAGAGTATTCATTACCTAACTTATCGTTTACAAGACTGATTCCAGCACCACCATGTAAGAAATAAACAGGAGCCTCAATACTTACATGCTGAGTCGTTGGAGAACCACCACCATATCCAACCCATTGACTTCTATGAATAGCCAAAGCATTAAATTGATCATAACTCCCTGAAAAAGCAGGGTTCACTGAGTATATGTTAAACATGTTTAACGAGAACTGAGGATCTTGTTGAGCTTTCGCCAAGCCACTCAGTAACACGAAAAACAATACTAAAACCTTTTTCATACAATGCATTATCCGTTCGTTGCACCTTAATTGGGAGGCTAAAGATAGAAAAAAAAACAAAAACTTTTAATTTTCTCTACAACCTTTATCTTCTTTTATTGCAGCGCTGAGTTTTTAGCAAATCTTATGCCAACAAACTAAAACCTAAGCAACCTATGCAATCTTTTAGACAACACGCCAGCTACAGCCTTATTATAGTCTATAAATGAGCATGGTAACAAGTTGCGCTTTGCACCATCAATACTAATAGGTAATTCCACCCACCAACGCTCAGAAGCAATACTTTTATAAAACAGCAACTCTGACAACTCTGAATTCACATGAAAACGCTTAAAGTTTTTTAATTTTTCATCTGGAAAATCATCATTTCTCAGATGTAAACCTTCAATAAAGTACCAGATAGCTTGTGCATACACCTTAGAACTTTGATTGTTTTTATCTAATCGAGGGTTTAATTCTGAAAACAACACACTTTTTAGTCGATGGCTCATACCTGCATAACGCATAATTGCGCATAAGCTTTCAGCTGAAATACCATTTGGTGAGGAATGACTATTTGCAGGCAATTCACACGACTTCACTACCGAAGCATCGACACTTAAATGATCTACATCTCTGATGTATGGCTCCATTTCTTTCACATCCGCATTAAGCTCACCTAATCTAACTAGATTGAAATCCATTTGCTCCAACAGAGTTACTTCCTTAGGAGAGCATAAATAGGACTGATAGCCCATAAGCGTATACTTCGACAACAGCGATTCCTTGGACGCTAACAGCTTAGATAAAAAAGATTTAGAATGATACTCATCACCATCTTGAAAATCTAAATAGGCATCGGCAGACGCAAAGTTCAGAGGTGCTCCAAGCGCACAATGACCTTTGTAAATGGGTATTATCAAATCATGACCTCCACCTAAAACCAATACAATCTTGTTATCCTTAATAAGGCTTGAAACAATTTCTTCGAGCGCGACATAAGTATCTTCAACATTATGCCCCAGCTTTAAATCACCTAAATCTAATACCTTTAAAGACCAATCGCCTTGATAGAGTTGATAAAGAGAACTTCGGATTTCATGTGGTGCAAAAGCACAGGTTTCGTTCTTTAAAGCCAATCGCCCTTCAGGCACACCAACAATATAAACATCGTAAGTAGCTATATCTCCTTCAAAATTTTTATCGAAAAAATCTACATAGGAACTCATTAGTTCATTCGCAGATGAAAGTAACTTTTCATCTGAATGGTAAGCCTCAAAATAGTGTGATAAATCCATGTTTGAAAGGTAGTGGAAAATGGTTATTGGTTGGTTGAGTAAAAAGAAATTATTTTATTTAACAACAAAAAACCTCACTGAACAGTGAGGTTTTTTGTTACTTATTTCTTTTTAGCCTTTGGTTTCGCTTTGGCTTTTGCCTTCGGCTTAACCTTAGCTTTACCTTTCTTCTTAGGCTGATTTTCCATAATCACCAAACACTGGGCTCTATCTAAATCTTCAGCCTCCACATCTTTAGGGATTTTATAATTAGTTTTCTCAACCTTTATATAAGGACCCCATCTTCCGTGCAATACTTGGATTGTAGGTTCCTCGTCATCAAAAGTATGGATATGCTTTTCAGCATCCGATTTTCTCTTCTCTTCAATCAGTTCAATACAAGCTTCCAACTCAATAGTCATTGGATCGTGATCTCCTAAAGAAACAAACTTACTATCGTGACGTACATAAGGTCCAAAACGACCTATTGCCACTGTAACAACCTTTTCTTCAAATTGTCCTACCTGGCGTGGAAGCTTAAATAAATCGATGGCTTCTTCTAGGGTAATACACTCTATAGACTGTCCTTTTCTTAAACTAGCAAACTTTGGTTTTTCTTCTTCCGAACCTTCCCCTAATTGTGCCATCGGACCGTAACGACCAATACGCACATATATATTAATTCCTGTTTTCGGATCCAATCCTAAAAGACGTTCTCCAACAGCTCTGTCTGCGTTTTCTTTTACATCTTCTACTTTGGCGTGAAAATCACCATAGAAATCTAAAAGCATTTTATTCCACTCCTTATCACCAGCGGCAATCTCATCGAACTCTTCTTCTACTTTTGCTGTAAAATGGTAGTCTAAAATAGAATTAAAATTAGATACTAAGAAGTCGTTTACAACCATACCAATGTCGGTTGGACATAGTTTCCCTTTCTTAGAACCTGCTTTCTCTTCCAATACTTTTGTTTCGATTACCGAATTCGATAATTCCACAAAGTGATACGAACGCAGTGTACCTTCATCGTCTCCCTTCTCTACATAACCTCTACGTTGAACCGTAGAAATGGTAGGTGCATAAGTTGACGGTCTACCGATTCCTAATTCTTCAAGTTTCTTTACCAAACTCGCTTCCGTAAAACGTGCAGGAGCTTTTGTAAATCGCTCTCTAGAACTGATTGTTTTGTAGGCTACATTCTCACCGACTTCCAATTTAGGCAGCATTCCATCTTTTTCTTCATCACCATCATCATCCGTTCCTTCAAGATATACTTTCAAGAAACCATCAAAAATAATCACCTCACCTTTAGCGATGAAGTTATTTTCGTGATTTGAATTATCGATAGTAACTGTTGTACGCTCCAAGCTTGCATTGGTCATTTGAGAAGCAATAGCACGCTTCCAAATTAAATCATACAAACGTTGTTGACCACTATCATCACTCACATTTCGATCGTGCATGTAAGTAGGACGAATGGCCTCGTGAGCTTCTTGAGCACCTTTCGTTTTTGTTGAATAGGTTCTCTGCTTAGAATAAGACGCTCCATACTCGCTAACAATCTCTTGTTTAATGGCCGACATTGCATCATTCGAAAGATTAACCGAATCCGTTCTCATATAAGTAATTTTCCCAGCTTCGTATAAACGCTGAGCAACCGTCATAGTTTGAGATACTGAGAAACCTAATTTACGAGCAGCTTCCTGCTGTAAAGTTGAAGTCGTAAATGGAGCCGCTGGACTTTTAGTCGCAGGCTTTTTCTCCAAATTCGCAACACTAAAATTAGCATCAACACATTTTTCCAAGAATGCTTGCGCTTCTCCTAAACTCGCTAAACGCGAAGAAACCTCAGCTCTAAATATTTTACCTTCTGTATTGGTGAACTGAGCAACAATCTTATAATACACATTCGATGTGAAGCTTGTGATTTCGCGTTCGCGCTCAACCAATAAACGTACAGCAACAGATTGCACACGCCCTGCAGATAAACCTTGCTTTACCTTTCTCCACAATACTGGCGAAAGCTCAAACCCTACCAATCTATCGAGCACACGACGTGCTTGTTGTGCATTCACTAAATTATAATCTATCTCGCGTGGATTCTCTACCGCATTGGTAATAGCTGTTTTGGTAATCTCGTGAAATACAATTCGTTTAGTCTCTTTATTCTTAAGATTTAAAGTCTCCACTAAATGCCAAGCAATAGCTTCTCCCTCGCGATCCTCATCCGTTGCTAACCATACCGTATCGGCAGCTTTAGCTTCCTTCTTTAAAATCTTTACAATTTCTTTCTTATCAGCAGACACTTCGTAGTTGGGAATAAATCCCCCTGGAATATCTACTCCCATATCTTTATGCGATAAATCGCGGATATGCCCGAAGCTCGATAAAACCTTAAAGTCCTTACCTAAAAATCCTTCAATTGTTTTTGCCTTTGCAGGCGACTCTACTATTACTAGATTCTTTGCCATATCAATTCCTGAATTTGTGCAAATTTATGATAAGTTTTTTTATAGTTCCTAATTGTACACCTATTATATGATCACATGACTACTCCCTTTTAATATATTAAAAGGATTTTTCAAATAACCAATAAAATTAGATGACTTTAAATGAAAGTCAGAAATAAACCTAGGGCTGTCATAAATGAATCATGAATATTCAATCTTATCTGGTATGACACTTTGTCAGAATTATATCATTTTGTAATTTTGCAGCAGAAAAACAACATTTAAGATGGAACAGTACCACACAGGAGATAAAGTGATTGACGAAGGAAAGCAAGGTGAAGCCCTTGTACTTGAGGCGAAGAAGCCAGGTGGAAGAAAGCTTTATATTGAAAGCTATGGCTGCCAGATGAATTTTTCGGACAGCGAAATTGTAGCTTCAATCTTAACCGATCATGGTTTTGACACCACAAAAGACATCGAAGAGGCAGATGTAATCTTTGTGAACACTTGTTCTATTCGCGAAAAAGCAGAACAAACGGTTCGTAAACGTTTAAGAACCTTTCAAAAGCTTAAAGAAAATAAAAAAAACTTGACTATAGGTGTTTTAGGCTGTATGGCTGAGCGCTTGAAAGAGAAATTCTTAGAAGAAGAAAAACTGGTAGATCTAGTGGTAGGACCTGATGCTTATAGAGACCTCCCTAACCTTATTAGCACCGTAGACCATGGACGAAAAGCCGTAAATGTTCAGCTTTCTAAAGAAGAAACATACGCTGATATTAGCCCCGTTCGTTTAAACAGCAACGGGATTACGGCCTTTGTATCTATTATGCGTGGTTGCGATAATATGTGTACTTTTTGTGTAGTCCCATTCACAAGAGGTCGCGAACGCAGTAGAGACACCGATAGTATAGTAAGCGAAGTTCGTGAACTTCATGAAAAAGGCTACAAAGAAATTACGCTTTTAGGTCAGAATGTAGACTCTTACCTATGGTATGGTGGAGGTGCAAAAATGGATTTCAAAAAATTATCAGAAATTCAAAAAGCAAGTTCAGTCAACTTTGCTCAACTTCTAGAAAAAGTTGCCCTAGTAAGTCCTGAAATGAGAATCCGTTTCTCAACATCTCATCCGCAAGACATGAGCAATCAGGTTTTAGAGACTATGGCGAAATACGAGAATATTTGTGATTATATCCACCTTCCAGTTCAATCGGGAAGCTCTAGAATTTTAGAGCTGATGAATAGAGGCTATACGCGAGAATGGTATATGGAGCGTATTGACTCCATTAAAAGAATCATTCCGGGATGTGCTATTTCTCAAGATATTATCTCCAGTTTTTGTTCTGAAACTGAAGAAGACCACCAAGAGACTTTAAGCTTGATGGACTACGTTAAATTCGATTACGGATTTATGTTCAAGTATTCTGAAAGACCAAACACCAAAGCGGCTCGTCAGTTTGAAGATGATGTTCCTGAAGATGTTAAATCGAGAAGATTAACAGAAATCATCAACAAGCAACGTCAGCACTCTATGGAATATAACCAAACAAGAGTAGGGCAAACTTTTAAAGTCTTAGTCGAAGGACCATCTAAACGATCAGACGAATACCTATTTGGTAGAACAACTCATAACTCCGTAGCTGTATTTCCCAAGAAACACTATAAGCCAGGAGACTACGTTATGGTACGTATTACAAACTGTAACTCGGCTACCTTAATGGGTGAATCTGTAGAAGAATAAACTGAGCGGTGGACGATAGTAACTAGTCCTTTGACTTTAATTTTCAACTTTAGAACATTTAACTAAAAGATAAATGGCTTCTTTACAAGATATAAAATTACGATTTGGAATTATCGGTTCTGCTCCGGAGCTAGACCGTGCCATCTCTAAATCTATGCGCGTAGCACCTACAGATATCTCTGTCATGGTTTCGGGAGAAAGCGGTACGGGGAAAGAAGTTATTCCGAAAATAATTCACCAATTATCGGCTCGTAAACACGCAACCTATATAGCTGTAAACTGCGGGGCTATTCCTGAAGGCACGATCGATAGTGAACTTTTTGGTCACGAAAAAGGATCTTTCACAGGAGCTACAGCAAACAGAAAAGGATATTTTGAAGTTGCCGATGGTGGAACCATCTTTTTAGATGAAGTTGGAGAATTACCCTTAGCCACACAAGTCCGTTTACTAAGGGTTTTAGAAACAGGTGAATTTATTAAAGTAGGTTCTTCCAAAACTCAAAAAACAGACGTTCGTATTGTTGCTGCGACCAATTTAAATATGTTGGAAGCCATACAGAAACATAAATTCCGCGAAGATTTATTTTACCGTCTAAATACGGTACAGGTTAACTTACCACCACTTAGAGACCGTAAAGATGACATTCATCTTATCTTTAGAAAATTTGCCATGGATTTTGCAGAAAAATACCGCATGCCTTCAGTTCGTTTAACCGAAGAATCAATTAAACTTATAGTAAGCTATTATTGGCCCGGGAATATTCGTCAACTTAGAAATGTTACTGAACAACTATCGGTTGTTGAAGAAAGTAGAATGATTGATGCCGCTATGCTTAAAAACTACTTACCCGACAACAATATGAAGACGCTCCCGGTGCTATATGAGGGAGGGACAGGAGCTGAAAATGACTATACCGAGAGAGAAATCTTATACAAGGTTCTCTTCGACATGAAAAAAGATATTGGCGACCTAAAGAAACTCACTCAGAAACTCACCAAAGGCGATGTGAATTTTGCTGAGAACACAGCAACTCTAAACGCGCAAGCTTTTGGTGATTTTAACGAGCCCACATCCAATCAAGCAATTCTATTACCCACACACCAAGAAACAGCACATGAAACGCGTATAATTCTGGCACAAGAAGTAGAACCTCAAGAGATTTTATCACTTCAAGATAAAGAAATTGAAATGATCATAAATGCGCTCGAAAAACATAGAGGTAAAAGGAAAGGTGCCGCTGCAGAACTTGGAATATCGGAGCGTACTTTATATCGGAAAATTAAACAATACGACTTATAAGATGTCCAAATTAAAATACATTATCGTTTGTCTTTCATGTTTATGTAGCTGTGGGGTTTACACCTTTACAGGTGCGGATATACATACTAATATAAAAACAATTTCGATTTCCTATTTCCAAAATCAGGCCGACTTAGTTCAACCCATATTAAGCCAGAAATTCACCGAGGCGCTCCAAGATCGTTTCATTCAGCAAACTTCATTAGACTTGACTGGCTCTAATGGTGATCTGCATTTTGAAGGATACATCAGCGATTATCAAGTCAAACCAATTAGCATTAGCTCTAATGACCAAGCGAATCAAAACCGACTTAGTGTTAAGGTATTTGTGCGATTTGACAACAAAATAGAAACCAATAAATCTTATGAGCAAAGCTTTAGTCGGTATGCCGATTTTGATAGTAGCTTAAACTTATCGAGTATAGAAGAAAATTTAATCGACGAAATAATTATTGAGCTAATTGAAGATATTTTCAATAAAGCTGTTGTAAATTGGTAAGATGCAAAGCACTCAATTCATAGAACTTATTCGCAAACCCGAAAGTATTCAAAAAGAAGATCTTTCGCGACTAGACGACCTATGTACCGAGCACCCATATTGCTCCTCTTTACATAAACTTCGATTAAAAGCCTTAAAAGAATCTAACAGTGATGCTTACAATAAAGAGCTCAAGATGACGGCAGCCATTTCTGGAAACCGCAGCTTACTTTTTGAATATATTACCCAAGAGGCTTTTATCACACCTTTAAAGGAGCTTGTTGAACAAGTAAAACAAAGCCCTGAAGAAACTTTAGACCTTGGTCAGCCATTGGAATTTGACAATAGCGAAACACATTCGTTTAGTGAATGGTTGAAATTAGCCAAGCTCAAACCAATCGATAGAAATGAGCAAGATCAAAAAGAGCATAAACTAAATCCAGCAGAAAAAACCAACAAAATAACAGACTTTATCGCCAAGGTAGTTAAGAAGGAACGACCTAAGAAGGAATTCTTCTCTCCGAGCCTAATGGCACAACAAAGTTTAGAGGAAAATAGCAGCCTAATGACAGAAACATTAGCTAAAGTTTACCTAGAGCAAGGTCATTACAACAAGGCTATTACTGCCTACGAGATTTTAAGTTTGAAATATCCACAAAAAAGTGGTTTATTTGCAGACCAAATTAAAGCCATTAAACAAATAAACCCTTAGATATGTACGGATTATTTTCGATTTTGATTCTGATTACTTGCGCATTACTACTTTTAGTAATCCTAGTTCAAAACCCTAAAGGGGGTGGATTAGCCTCTACTTTCGGTGAAGGAAACCAATTTATGGGTGTTAAGAAAACTTCTGACTTCCTAGAAAAGAGTACGTGGACTTTAGCTTTAGTTTTAGTAGCACTAACATTGCTTTCTAACTTCGCTATTGACCGTGGTGATGCTGCAAACCAATCTGATATTATTGAGCAAGTTGAAGATAGCGCTGAAGACTTTGTTCCTGCTGAAACAGAAACTCCAGAAGCTACAGAATAAGCCTCTACTAATCACACAAAATGCCAAGCTGACCAGTTTGGCATTTTTTTTTGCTTTATTTTAATCCTTCTAAGACAGAATGACACTAAAAAGGCGATGGCACAATTTCTGACTTAATCCTTTTAAATTTAAAAACATAATTCAAAATAAAATGTCAAAACTAAACATCACACCACTTGCAGATAGAGTTTTGGTTGAACCAGCTGCTGCTGAAACAACAACTATCTCTGGTATAATCATTCCCGATACCGCACAAGAAAAGCCTCAAAAAGGAATTGTTGTAGCCGTAGGTAAAGGAACAAAAGACCACGACATGACCGTAAAAGTTGGAGACAATGTATTGTACGGGAAATATGCAGGTACAGAATTAAAACTTGAAGGTGAGGATTACCTTATGATGCGTGAATCTGACCTATTAGCAATTATCTAAAAACAAAACCATGGCAAAAAATATAACATTTGACATTGAAGCTAGAGATGCACTAAAAAGAGGTGTAGATGCACTAGCAAATGCAGTAAAAGTAACCTTAGGACCAAAAGGTCGTAACGTCATCATCAATCGTAAATTTGGAGCACCCATCATTACAAAAGATGGGGTAACGGTAGCGAAAGAGATTGAACTTGAGGATGCAGTAGAAAATATGGGTGCCCAAATGGTGAAAGAAGTAGCTTCGAAAACTGCTGACATTGCTGGTGATGGGACTACAACTGCTACTGTTTTGGCACAAGCAATTGTGGCTACAGGCTTAAAAAATGTCGCTGCAGGAGCTAATCCAATGGATTTAAAAAGAGGGATAGACAAGGCCGTAATAGCCGTTGTTGCTGAACTTAAAAAACAATCAATTGAAGTTGGTGATAACCTAGATAAAATTGAACAAGTAGCTTCTATTTCTGCTAACAACGATTATTCAATCGGCGCTTTAATTGCTGAGGCAATGGCTAAAGTAAAGAAAGAGGGTGTTATTACCGTAGAAGAAGCGAAAGGCACGGAGACTACCGTTGAGGTAGTTGAAGGGATGCAATTCGACCGAGGGTACTTATCGCCTTACTTTGTTACCAATGCCGAGAAAATGGAAGCTGAGTTAGAGAATCCATATATCTTAATTTACGATAAGAAAATTTCGAATATGAAGGATATGCTTCCTATTCTGGAACAAACCACACAAACGGGTCGTCCAATCTTAATTATAGCAGAAGATGTTGATGGTGAAGCTTTAGCTACTTTGGTCGTAAATAAAATTCGTGGTAGCCTGAAAATTGCAGCTGTTAAAGCTCCAGGTTTTGGCGATCGCCGCAAAGCGATGTTAGAAGATATTGCCATCCTTACTGGAGGTACAGTAGTTTCTGAAGAACGTGGATTCAAATTAGAAAATGCCACTTTAGACATGCTAGGTCATGCAGATAAAGTTGTTATCGACAAAGACAACACTACAATTGTCGACGGTAAAGGGGCGAAAGAAGGGATTACTTTGCGTGTAAACCAAATTAAAGCGCAAATGGAAACGACGACTTCTGACTATGATCGAGAAAAGCTACAAGAACGCTTGGCTAAATTAGCTGGTGGGGTTGCTGTACTTTACGTTGGTGCTGCTTCAGAAATTGAAATGAAAGAGAAGAAGGATCGTGTAGACGATGCCCTTGCCGCAACTCGTGCCGCTGTAGAAGAGGGGATTATACCTGGTGGAGGTGTGGCACTTGTTCGTGCTGCAGCAGCTCTTGAAAACGTTTCTGTAGAAAACGAAGACGAGAGAACAGGTGTGCAAATTATTACGAAAGCTATTGAATCTCCATTGCGTCAGATCGTAGCAAATGCTGGTGGCGAAGGTGCTGTAATTGTTTCTAAGATTCAAGAAGGTAAAGATGATTTTGGCTACAACGCCAAAACAGATACATTCGAACCTATGTTAAAGGCTGGGATTATAGACCCAACAAAAGTAACTCGTGTTGCATTAGAAAATGCCGCTTCGGTTGCAGGTATGCTATTAACTACAGAATGTGTGTTAGCTGATATACCAGAAGAAAATCCAATGCAAATGGGTGGTGGTATGCCAGGCGGTATGCCAGGCATGATGTAAACAACATCTAATTTTTATAAAAACAAAAGCCCAGTAACTGAACTTCAGTACTGGGTTTTTTCTTCCCCCTCATCAAACGACAATAAACCTAAGGTCTTGGAACAATTATTGCTATGCAATTGTATAAATTAGTTGGATGAAAAAATTAGGATTAATACTTACGGTGATATCAATCTTCTTTGCCTGTCATGAAGATGCCTATATATGTAAAGATCCTAGACAAATTGACTTAAATGCAATTTGCGACTCCAACTACATGCCTGTTTGTGGCTGCGATGGAATAACCTATTTAAATAGTTGTCAAGCTGAACTGAAAGCTGGACTGATAGACTGGACTGATGGAGCTTGCATTCAGGAATGTCAATACAATGACACAGTATTAGTATTTGCAACAGGATCACCTTGTGTATTATTACAAAATAGCACATCCGATTTATATGAGATGATTGAAGGCCCTAGCAATTTTACATGGGAGCTTGGCGAGTACTATCTGATAAATTATATAGCTTCCGATCTAGAAGCTACCTGCATGATTGGTACTGCGATCCAAGTAGAATGCGCTCTGTTGTACAACCAAAATTGCAAAGCTATTGTTCCCATTCAAGGAGAAGACCTTAACCTACCTAGTGACAGCATCCAAATAGACGAGATTAATTTAGCAGAAAACTGTTTAAATATTAATTACAGTTTTTTAGGTGGATGTAGTGACCATCGTATTGACTTATACCATTTAATCGACTCTTCCTCAGATGAAGTTACACGACTACAAATACGTTACGACAATGGAGAAGGACCTTGTACAGATAGCTTAAGCAAAATAAGCTCATTCGATTTAAGCTCTTTGCAAATCGATAATCAAAACACTATTAATATTCAGATAGATTGTAACGGAGACGATGACTTTGTAGAAAACATCAATTATATATACTAGGAATAAGTTATATCCGTACACTAAAACCTACCTAAAATAAGTATCCCTGCGAAGGATTGCATGCTTACAAGGGTAGAAAGTAGAGTTGTAATTCGGATATATAAACACAAAAAGCCTCATCAATGATGGGGCCTTTTGCAACAAGAACTAATTTATGCTACTTACTCAATAGGGCTTTTACGGTGTCAGCTATCATTCTTCCTTCAGCCTTACCAACAAGTTCTTTAGAAGTAAGCCCCATAACTTTCCCCATATCAGCAGGACTTGTAGCACCTACCTTTTCAATGATAGCTACTACAGCACTTTCTAACTCCTCTTTACTCAACTGTTGAGGAAGGAATTTTTCTAAAACTTTTGTCTGAGCAATTTCATCATCAGCTAAATCAGCACGACCTTGTTCTACATATATCGCAGCAGCATCTTTACGTTGCTTTTGCATTTTCATCAGCAACTTCACTTCATCTGCCACAGCCATTTCGCCTGAGGCTCCTACAGCTGTTTCCGCAGTCATTAACTCCGCCTTAATAGCTCGAAGGGTTTCTAACGTCACCTTATCTTTCGCCTTCATAGCCACTTTTATGGCTGGTATTATCTGTGCTTTTAAACTCATCTGTTTATTTTTAATCTACGTTATCGTGTAAAAATGAGTTTTTACTTTTCAACTCTACACCACCATCTTCATTTGTACTCAAACTTACTCTCGACAAGACTTGTTCAGTAGAGTGAACAGCATCATTTAATTGCACTCCTTGTCTTTTATAAGCAGGTTCGTTTTCTACATTGTCAACTACAGAATTATTTCTAAGACGGTAATTAAATTTCTTTAGACGTTCTTTACGCTTTTGTGCTCTATCTATTTGCTCTTGAACTGTATCACTATGAGAAGATAATACAATGATCGGTTTTGTTTCAGGATGAAGTTCTTTCTCAACAGACTCTACTAGAGCTTCTTGTAAAACCTCTGATTTAACATCTTCAACAACCCTTTGCTCTTGATCATAACCTAAACTACTTGCGGCTCGACCTGCAGCTGATTCCAACACAAAAGAAGGTTCTTGTACAACAACCTCATCAGTAGTAATAGTTGTATTCATCAGAACAGGCTCCCTAGAAATAAAAGGTGTTGAATCACAACCTACTCCCTTCTCATCATCGTCGTCGTCATCATCATCAAAACTCAGGGTATGAAAGATTTTCTGTTCAGTATTATCCACCGAGGATGGCTGATCTAAACTAAATGAGATTGAAGGCTCTTCTGCTAAAACATCTGAAACATTAGACTCCAATTCAATTGAAATTTCGGATTCAAGCTCGACACCTGCTAATTCTGAATCTTTAATTACAGGCTCTTCGAAACTACTTAAATTCAACTCAATATCATCCTCTTGCTTTTCAACATATTCTGTTGATGAATTTTCATATTCTATTTCCTCTAAGAGATTAAATACAACCGTTGGTTCTTCGCGCTTAGCGATAACCGACTCTTGTACATCAAACTCAAAGGTCATACTTACTTGTTGCTGTGGATCAGTAGTTTCAGTAATTGTAGATGCTAATTTTTCAACCTCTACAATCTCTTGAACTATTGGTTCCTGAACACATTCTACAAGCCCTCCATCAAATTCTAAAACATCTTCAGTCAACACATGTTTCACTTCAACAACAGACTCAACCAACTTCACTTTTTGAGCTGACATTCCAATATGAATTGGCTCTTCTATTGTGGTGTTTGTTTGAACCTTACCGTCTAAATCGTGCACAATCTGTACGGGAATACCCGTAAGAGGATTAACAACTTTTCCTTCGTGGAAACCGGTTGCAACAACGGTTACATTAACCGCATCTTCTAGCTCTTCATCTTCAGCAACACCCATGATAATATCTGCAGGAGCACAACCTTCGATCATTACTTGATCTTGAATGAAATCTGATATCTCACCCATTTCCTCAAAAGTTACTTCTTCAGCTCCAGACACAATTAGCAACAAGACCTTCTTCGCTCCACGAATATGGTTATTATCCAATAATGGAGATTCTATAGCGCCTTTTACTGCTTTTAAAGCACGGCCAGAACCCGATGCAGTACCAGAGCCCATAATGGCAGTACCACTATTAGACAGGACTGTTTTCGCATCATTTAAATCTATATTTAAATGTCCTTTTTGTGTAATTACTTCCGCAATACCCCTAGAGGCTGTAGCTAAGATTTCATCTGCTTTGGCGAAACCAGATTTAAATCCAAGATTTCCATAAATCTCTCGAAGCTTATTATTATTAATAACAATAAGTGAGTCTACGTGCTGCTTTAATTCTTCAATCCCCTCTTTTGCTTGAGACATTCTTAATTCACCCTCAAACACGAATGGAATGGTCACAATTGCTACGGTAAGGATGCCCATATCCTTAGCCGCTTTTGCTATTACGGGTGCCGCACCAGTACCGGTTCCACCACCCATACCCGCGTTAATGAATACCATTTTGGTATTGCATTCCAAAACAGCAATAACATCTCCTATATTTTCCTCAGCAGCAAAACGCCCTCTAAGAGGGTCTGCTCCGGCCCCAAGACCTTCTGTTACGGAAACTCCTAACTGAATTTTAGTTGGTACAGGGCTATCATCTAGAGCTTGTTGATCTGTGTTGCAAACCACAAAGTCTACACCTCTAATTCCTTTCTCGTACATGTAATTTACGGCATTACTACCGCCGCCACCAACTCCGATTACTTTAATCGAAGAAGCTTGATTCTGTGGCATGTCAAAATCTAAATTCGCCATCATTTAGAGCTTTATTGTATTAATCTTCATTTGCTAAAAAATTCATAAACCCTTTTACCCATTTATCAAAAAAAGTTTCTTTAGGATCAGTAGGTAATTTTGGTTCTTCATCACCTGGAAAAGGTGGGTCAGGACTCACATCCGGGCCTTTTATAGGGCCACCGATAGGACCTTCGGGTGGCTTAGGTGCTTTGATCGGTGGGCGGTTAGAGTGACTCTCATTAACTTCCACACCTTTCATTAGTAGACCAATTGCAGTAGCATACATTGGACTTTCTAAATCGCTTCTATCACCTTTAGCTAGATGCTCATTTGGGAAACCAATTCGTGTATCCATTCCCGTTTCGTATTCAAACAACTGTTTGATGTGTTTTAATTGAGCTCCACCGCCCGTTAAAACGAGACCTGCAATCAATTTCTTTTTCCCTTCTTCGTGTCCATAATTCTTCACTTCTACATACACTTGGTCGATAATTTCCACCAAACGTGCATGAATAATTTGAGACAACATTTTAAGTGAAATTTCTTTTGGCTCGCGCCCCCTTAGTCCAGGAATAGAAACGATTTCATTTTCACTATTTTCACCAGGCCAAGCAGAACCAAACTTCACTTTCAAAAGTTCAGCTTGTTTCTCAATAATAGAACAACCCTCCTTAATATCTTCGGTAATTACATTACCTCCAAAAGGAATTACGGCAGTATGACGAATAATACCATCTTTAAATATGGCTACATCTGTTGTTCCACCGCCAATATCTACTAAACAAACACCTGCCTCCTTTTCCTCGTCACTCAATACAGCTTCGGCAGATGCTAAAGGCTCAAGTGTTATTGCAGAAACCTCTAAATCAGCTTTCTTTACACAAGAAAAAATATTCCCAATCGCAGCTTTTTGACCAACGACGATATGAAGATTAGCTTCCAATCGCCCACCTAGCATACCAATAGGAACACTAATGTTTGGTTCTATATCAACTTTATATTCTTGTGGTAAAACATGAATAATTTCTTCACCTGGAAGCATCACCAACTTGTGAACATTTTTAATCAACTTATCTATATCAACTTGAGTAATTACTTCTTGAGCATTTTCTCTAAGAATATAATCACTGTGTTGTAAACTCCGAATATGCTGTCCAGCAATCCCAACTACAAAGTTTTTCAACTTCAAACCCGAATCGGCCTCAGCCATAGCAACTGCATGCTGAATAGACTCAATAGTTTGCGTAATATTTGAAACGACACCACGTTGAACTCCTAATGATTTAGCTTTTCCAAAACCTAAAATTTCAATTTTATTATGCTCCGTTTTACGACCAACTATCGTTACAATTTTGGTTGTTCCTATATCTAATCCTATGGCAATTTCTCCCTGTTCCATTCTTCTATCTTTTTGTACACACCACTTGGTTGTCAAACTTTAAGTTGATATGAGAATATCTATCCCAACCCACCTTTTCTAATCCTTGTAGATAAAAAATCTTCAGTTTCTGAAACTTTTTCACCAACTCTTGAGCTTCGCCCAAAATAATTTTGTGTTCTCCCATACGTGGGTACATCGTGAGTTCGTCATTTTCATCAAATTCTATCGCAGTAATCTGAGCTTTCATAAAGTCATCTGCATCAATAAGCCTTAATACATCACTCAATATCCCTCTTCTATGTTCCGATATTTCTGACCAATATACTTGCAACACTCTAGCGCTATACACATCTGACAGCGGAAACACAACTAAATCCTCATCTAAATAATACGACTGTTCTTCTTCAAAAACTCTAACTAGAGATCTGCGCTGTTTTACCTCAACACATAAACCACCGTCAATTGTTAAATATAATTCTGCTTTAGCAATATTAGGATGCTCCTCAACGAATTCTTCTAACAAATAAATGTTTATATCTTCATATCGCTTCCCAACGATAGAATCCTCCATTTCAAGGAGTAAACCCTCTACCAATTCAGTATTCACAAAGAACAAATCACCCTCAGTATCAATCTGAATTTCAACACTTTCACACTTCACACCGGTTAAGGCTTCTCTACTAGTAAAAGCCAAGAATACAAGTAGTGCCGTAACACCTAAAAAGTATATTATGTTAAAAAACTTTTTCACGATGCTAAATGCCTTTTTATAGGTTGAATTAATAAATCTATATCGCCTGCTCCGAGAGTCATCAATACATCTGTTTGAGTAATTGCCTCAGGAAAATCGGACTTCAAATACAATCCTTTATTTTCACAAGTAATCTTCTCTAATAAGACCTTAGAACTCACGCCTGTTATTGGCAATTCTCTTGCAGGATAAATACCCAACAACATCACTTTATCGGCAGCAGACAATGCCAGAGCAAAATCGTCCATAAAATCGCGAGTTCGCGTAAATAGATGCGGTTGAAAAATTATTGTCAACACTTTATTTGGGTGCAAATCTCTAGCAGATTGAATTGCTACTTCTATCTCTCTTGGATGATGAGCATAATCGTCTATATAAACTTGATTATCCGTTTTCACATGGTACTCAAATCGTCTTTTAACACCAGAAAAAGAAGCTAAAGAATCAACAATCCCTGAGGGAGAAACTCCTTGACAAAAAGCCATTGCAAAAGCTGCTAAAGCATTCTCCACATTGTGTATTCCAGGTAAGCCTGTAATTGCATTTTCACAAAGTCCTTTTGGATAAACTAGATCAAAATGGTACGTTCCGTCTTCAACACGAATATTTTTAGCAGAAAAATCGGCTGTATCAGAATCTAAGGCGTAGGTGTATCTTGAAATTACGTTTAATCCTTCTTTAGCAATCATATTTCCGTTTTCTACTTTTTCTGAAAACAATTGAAAAGATTCTTCAAGATGCTTTGCAGTTCCGTAGATGTCGAGATGATCCGCATCCATTGAGCTTATAAGCGCCCAATTCGGAGACAACTGCAGGAACGAACGATCAAATTCATCAGCTTCTACAACAGCAATCTTCTCGGAACCTATTCTGAGATTGGAGTCGAAATCGGTAGCTATACCTCCTAAAAAAGCAGAACAATCAACATTATTATCACTCAGCACATAAGCTAGCATACTTGAAATGGTAGTCTTACCATGCGTTCCCGCAATTGCCAAACACTGATTATTTCGGGTAATTGCACCAAGAATTTCAGCACGTTTACACAGCACATATCCATTATCAGTAAAATACTTTAACAAACAATTGGTGGTTGGAATTGCAGGTGTATAAACCACAAGCGTATTTTTTCGGCTTGTAAATGGCATCGGGAGAGTTGCTAAACTATCTTCATAAGAAATTTGGCAAGAAGCATTTTCTAATGAAACACATATTTCAGAACGATTTCTATCGTATCCAGCCACTTCATAGCTCTTCGCTGCAAAATAACGAGCTAGAGCACTCATGCCAATCCCTCCAATTCCGAGGAAATAAAAACGTTCTATGTGATCTAACTTAATCATTTATCAAGGCTTCAATAACATCTACAATCTTCTCAGCTGCTCTAGGCGTATCCATTTTTTTACAATTGTCTGCCAATACATGTTGCTTTTCGACATCTTTCATCAGTAATCCGAGTTCTTCAAAAAGTTGAGATTCCATGTTTTTTTCTTCTACCAAAATGGCCGCTGCATTTTCTACTAATGCCATTGCATTTTTTTTCTGATGATCTTCAGCTACATTTGGTGAAGGCACCAAAATACATGTTTTCCCGAGCGAACAAAGTTCAGAAAGTGCAATTGCCCCTGCTCGGGATATAACAATATCCGCTAATTCAAAAGCTGGTCCCATCTCAGTAATAAACGCTTGTATCTTACCCAATGAACCTAAATCTGATTGAACTCTAGCGCATCTATCGAAATACAAGTTTCCTGTTTGCCAGATAAGTTGCACATCATTCTCCTTGAACCAAGAAATATTCTCAAGTACAGTTTCATTAATTCGCTTAGCTCCCAAGCTCCCCCCTATAACCAAAACTGTAGGTTTATCGTTTTTTAAACCATAAGAATTTAAGGCCTCTTCGCGATTGTATTTACCAAATTCAATTTCAGCACGGATTGGGTTTCCCGTTAATAGAATCTTTTCCTGTGGAAAGAAACACTCCAAACCTGGATAAGCAACACAAACACGATTCACTTTAGAAGACAAAATCTTATTCGTGATTCCTGGATAAGAGTTCTGTTCTTGAATAAGTGTTGGAATCTTTAACAAAGAGGCAACCCATAAAATAGGGCCACTCGCAAATCCTCCTGTGCCAATTACCACATCGGGTTTAAATCGAAGAACAATGAAAAAGGATTTCAAAATACTTAACACTAGCTTTAAGGGGAAAAGTAGATTTTTCATTGACAAAGAACGTTGAAACCCAGAAATCCATAGTCCTTTTATTTTATAACCTGCGGCTGGAATCTTCTCCATTTCCATGCGGTCGGACGCACCAACGAATAACAACATACATACCGGATAACGTCGCTCAATTTCTTTTGCTATCGCTAGAGCAGGAAAAATATGCCCCCCAGTGCCACCACCACTAATTAAAAATCGCTTTCTCATCTTCTGTCAGATTTTCAAGTTGTGGCTGTATGCTATTACTTATACTTAATATCAATCCAATTGCAGCACAGGTCATCCAAACAGATGAACCTCCCGCACTTATTAAGGGTAGTGTCTGCCCTGTTACTGGCAACAAATTTACGGCTACCGCCATATTTATAAACGCCTGTAAAACAATGGAAAACCCTAATCCAATCGCCATCAAAATGGCAAAATCATCGTTACTTTTACTTGCTATTCTCAGCACTCTAAATAGCAACAACAAATACAATACAATCACAACTAAGCCTCCAACTCTACCATACTCTTCAACAATTACAGCGTAAGCAAAATCGGACGAAGACTGTGGCAAGAAATATTTCTGCACACTTTTCCCAGGCCCTTGACCCCAAACTCCACCTCGAGCAATGGCTGTTTTGGCATGGTTTACTTGATAATTGCCTTCACTATTTTCATCAGTAAAAGATTCTATTCTAGCCTTCCATGTTGCCACGCGATTGCTAATGTCAGGGTAAGCAGTAACGACTAAATAAAACAAGCCTAGTGATGCTACCCCTATTCCTATCATTGCGACAAGCGACTTTAACGAATACCTACCTATAAACATGATAAGAATGCTAATCATAAAAATAATGGCGGCAGTAGAAAAATTTGAAGGTAATATCAGTCCACAAATCAATATAACCGGCCCTAGTATTGGAAAAAAAGATTGCTTAAAGGATTGCAATCGGTCTTTATAATGAACTAAGTTTCGAGCCAATAAAACGAATAAAGCCACTTTTGCCAGTTCTGAAGGTTGAAAAGTAAAGCCTCCTAATCGAACCCATCTACTCGCGTTGGCTCCACTGATCGTTTCTCCGCCACTTATAGCACAACAAATTAGTATGAGAGCAATACCGAAAATAACTATAGAACTGTTGTAGAAATATTTATAGGGCACTCGAGATAAGATCCACATAATAGAAAACCCTATTCCTAAATGGAATACATGTTTAACTAGAAAAGAAAATGTATCCCCTTGTTTATAGGCAAAGGCAAGATGACTACTTGAGCTGTATACTAAGACAATAGAGACTAGTGAGAGCAGGATCGCTATCGCCCAAATATATTTATCACCCTTTATGTAGCTTATCCACTTCAATTTTATAGTAATCTAATTTGTTTCTTAAACTGACGACCACGGTCTTCGTAATTCTCAAACAAATCGAAGCTAGCGCAAGATGGGGATAACAAGACTGCATCACCCTTATTAGCTAATTTGTAAGCGGCCTTAACCGCATCTTCCATCGAATGCGTATCTTGAACAACCTCTACTGAACCACCAAAAACCTCAATTAGCTTAGAGTTATCAGCCCCCAAACAAACAATGGCTTTTACTTTAGATTCTACCAAAGGCAAAAGGTCTTCGTAGTTATTTCCTTTATCCACACCACCACAAATCCAAACAACAGACTTGTTCATGCTATCTAAAGCATACCAAGTAGCATTTACATTTGTCGCTTTAGAATCGTTGATATACTCAACGCCATAGACCTTTAATACAGGCTCAAGGCGGTGTTCAATTTTTTCGAAATCTGATAAGCAATCGCGTACAATATCGTTTGTAATACCAAATAACTTTGCAGCAATTCCACCAGCCATAGAATTATAACTGTTGTGCTTTCCCTGTAATGCTAGTTCGTGTATCGTCATAGTTAACTGCTCTCTATTAATATTGATTTGAATCTTATTGTTCGTTAAAAACGCTCCTTCCTCTGTTACTTGTTCCCCAAAGGAAAGTTTCGTTGCCTGTACTTTATCTAAATTCTTTTTCGTCCATTCATCCTCTTGCCAATAGATGAAATAATCGCTTTGAGTTTGATTCTCTGTTATGCGCATCTTAGCCGCTACATAATTCTCCATCTTATTATCATATCGATCTAAATGATCGGGACTCAAATTCAAGAGTATAGCGATATAAGGTTTAAACTGATGTATATCGTCTAACTGAAAACTACTTAGTTCTAAAACCCAATAATCGTGATCGGATCTTGCCAAACAACGAGCAAAACTGTCACCAATATTACCTGCTAATGCTACATCTAATTCGGCACTTTTTAATAGATGATATATTAAACTTGCCGTTGTAGTTTTACCATTACTGCCTGTAATTGCCACTATTTTACCTTCGCAAAAACGCGAAGCAAACTCAATTTCTGAAAGAACTTCTATTCCTTTAGCTCTAGCTTTCGCGATAAGTTTTGTTTCAGGTATTCCTGGACTTTTAATTAGCATTTCTGCTGATAATATCTTCTCTTCACTATGCTGTCCTTGCTCCCAATCGAAACTATTGTCGACCAACTCCTTTTGAAATTGTTCTTTTACGACTCCAAAGTCACTCACAAAAACCTTATAACCTTTTTGTTTAGCTAAGAGCGCTGCTCCAACTCCACTTTCTCCAGCTCCTAATACAGCAATCATGTGTTAACGCAGTTTTAGGGTTACAAAACTTAAAATGGCCAACATAATCCCAACAATCCAAAATCGCGTTACAATTTTACTTTCGTGCATGCCCGATTTTTGATAATGATGATGGAGTGGCGACATCAAAAAGATGCGTTTTCCTTCGCCATATTTTTTCTTGGTGTATTTAAAGTAGGTCACTTGCATAACCACAGATAAATTTTCTACTAAAAAGATTCCACATACAATTGGTATCAAAAGCTCTTTGCGAATAGCAATTGCAAAAACAGCGATAATACCACCAATAGCCAAACTACCTGTATCGCCCATGAACACTTGAGCGGGATAAGAATTATACCATAAGAACCCGACACATGCTCCAACGAAAGCACCAATAAATATTACCAGTTCTCCTGAATTGGGGATATACATAATGTTGAGATAATCGGCAAAGATGATATTCCCCGACACGTAAGCGAAAATGGCTAACACCAAGCCAATTATGGCGGAGGTTCCCGTAGCCAAACCATCAATCCCATCGGTGAGGTTAGCGCCGTTAGAAACAGCTGTTACAATAAAAATTACCATTGGAATAAAAATCAACCAAGCCCAATCTTGCGCTTTTTCTCCTGCCCACGACAACAGGTCTGAATAGTCAAACTCGTTATTTTTCACAAAAGGAATCGTCGTCATCGTCGACTTTACATCCACTTGAACATATTCTATTTGAGCTGATTCGTTAACTACTTCTACCTGCTCGCGCATTACCACATCAGGATGAAAATAAAGGATAGAACCTACAATAAGACCTAAAGAAACTTGCCCTAAAATCTTAAACTTCCCTGCTAAACCTTCTTTATCCTTTTTAAAGACTTTAATATAATCATCTAAAAATCCAATAAAACCCATCCAAACGGTGGTGATCAACATCAAAATCACATAAATATTATCGAGCTTAGCAAATAAGAGTGTAGGAATTAAAATGGCACTCAAAATGATGATTCCTCCCATTGTTGGGGTTCCCGCTTTTTCTGCTTGCCCTTCTAAACCAAGATCCCTAACACTTTCTCCAACTTGCTTATTTGCTAAAATGCGTATGATGCTCTTCCCGAAAATCATTGAGATAAGTAGAGAAACAATGACTGCCATTGCCGCTCTAAAAGAAATATATTGAAACACCCCTGCGCCAGGCAAGTCATATGCTTCGTGTAAGTATGTGAATAAATAGTACAGCATATCTTAGTCTTTTAAATGCTCTTTTAAAATCGCCATATCGTCAAAAGGGAATCGCTCACCTTTTATTTCTTGGTACTTTTCGTGTCCTTTTCCTGCTATCAATAAAATGTCGCCTTCTGAACATAGAGTTAGACCTAGCTTAATTGCTTCCTGTCTATCCTCAATCGTTAAAACTTTCTTCATCTGAGAAGCGTTTAAACCCTTTTTCATATCCTCAATAATCGCTTTAGGCTCCTCGCTGCGAGGATTATCTGAAGTCAGGATAATTTGGTCTGCCCACTGACAAGCTGCTTGCGCCATCAAAGGTCTTTTCCCGGTATCTCTATCGCCACCACAACCCACTATACAAACTACTTTTTCTTTCCCTCCGCGTATATCAGCAATGGTTTTAAGTACATTTTGTAAAGCATCTGGTGTATGCGCGTAATCAACAATGGAAGTAATTCCTGAATCTGATTTAAACTGCTGAAATCTTCCTTCAACAGCATTTAGTGCCGAAAGAACTGTTAAGACTTGAAGCGAATCTTCACCCAATTCTACTGCTGCCGCATAAGTCAATAATAAGTTGGCCGCATTAAAACTCCCAATCAATTTGGTATAGACTTCTTGCCCATTGATATTTAAATGCAAACCACTAAATTGATTTTCGATAATCTTACACTTATAATCTGCAATAGACCTTAAGGCAAAGGTTCTCTTGATAGCTTTAGAATGGTGAAGCATCGTATTTCCGTGCTTATCATCTTTGTTTATTATGGCAATTGCCTGAGAAGATAAATCGTCGAAGAATTTCTTCTTTGCCAGAATGTATTCATCAAATGTTTTATGATAATCTAAATGATCTCTACTGATGTTCGTAAAAAGTGCTATATCGAAATCGAGACCTGAAACTCTACCCTGATCAATTGCGTGAGAGCTCACTTCCATAAAGCAGTACTTACATCCTTCGTCAATCATCTTCTTTAACATCGCATTCAATCGAATGGCATCTGGAGTTGTATGAGTGGCATCAATCGATTTAGAACCTACTTTATAAACTACGGTTGACAACAAACCAGCCTTATAACCTAAAGCTTGAAATAGGTCATGAAGTAAAGTTGCTACGGTAGTTTTACCATTTGTTCCGGTAACACCCACCAGCTTTATTTTCTCTGATGGATTATCGTGAAAATTAGATGCGCTAATTCCTAGAGCTTTAGAAGAGTCCTTAACTTTTACGTAAACCACATTCTCATTCAAGTCTGTAGGTAAGTCTTCGCAAATAATTGCCAAGGCTCCTTGCTCTATAGCCATTGCTATAAAGTCGTGACCATCGGACAAACTTCCTTTAATAGCAACAAAAAGGGTGTCCTTTTGCACCTGTCGAGAATCGAAACACATATGAGGAATGGCAATATTCGTATTTCCCTCAATGTGCTCTAAATCTACTTTGTACAATATGTCTTTTAGCAATTTCATTACGATAGTCTCAGTGCTACTTTTTGTTTTTCTTTAATTTTATTTCCAGCTTTCAGAGATTGGCGAGTTACTTTACCTCTGCCTTTAAGCTCTACTACCATACCCATATTTTCCAACAGATAAACAGCATCCATCGCTGGCATTCCTTTTACGTTCGGCATCTCTCCATCTTCGAAATCCAATGCTTCGAAGTTCTTCTGATCAGACTTCAACCAAATATTTTTTTGTGTCGCGCTATATTTAGGGTAATTCATAACTTTATGAATGTCATTTATTTCTTTTGCTTTCCCTACATAATCTATCTCACTATTCCCCGCCATTTGAGGTATCTCAATAGCTTCTTCTGCATACAGTAAATCACGAATATCCCTAAACACTGGTGCAGCAACGATATTTCCGTAAAAGCCAATTTCCTTTTTAGGTTTCGTTATCACAACAATACAAGAGTACTTTGGGTTTTCTGCAGGGAAATAACCTGCAAACGATGCTCTATATTCAGATCCATAAGATCCATGGCTGGCAATTTTTGCAGTTCCTGTTTTTCCTGCGCAAGAATATTTTTTTGAGTAGATGTTAGTTGCTGTTCCTTTTTCTACTACCTCTACCATCAAATCTTGAAGAATGGCAATGGTTTCTTCGGAGCAAATACTTGGCTTTAAGATTTCGACTGTTTTAATCTCTTGTAACTTCTCTCCCTTTTGCACTCTATCTACCAAACGTGGCTTCACAAGTTCACCATTATTAGCAACCGCATTGTATAAAGCTAAAATCTGAAGTGCTGTCATTTTCAACTCATAACCAAAAGCCATCCAAGGCAACGAAACTCCAGACCAAGTACTGTCATTTGTGTTTTTTATCCAGGGCTCAGCCTCACCTAAAAGTTCGAAGTCTAATTTATCACTTACCCCAAGTCGAGCTAAACGGTCTATAAAGCGTTGGGGATTATCTTTGTAATTGTCTACTATAGTTCGTGCAATCCCAATATTCGAAGAAACTACAAAAGCTTTTCCTAGGCTGATTTTTCCGTAGCCACCCCTATGGTAATTAGAATCTCTCATCGTTCTATCGTAAAACTTGAAAGCCCCATTTTTGGTATCTACAATTGTCGCCGTATCAACCAAACCATCTTCTAATGCAACTAATAGTGAAGCCAACTTAAAAGTTGAGCCTGGCTCATAAGCAGCACCAAAAGCATAATTAAAGTTCTCCGCATACTTCCCTTCTTGGGTTCGTTCTAAACTCGACATTGCACGAATAGCGCCGGTCTTTACATCCATCAGAATAACAGAACCATTTTCAGCTTCAAACTTCTCCAAGCTTTTCAATAAGGCTGTTTGCGCTATATCTTGAATACGAATATCAATAGTTGTATACACATCAGAACCAGAAATAGGTTCCACATCTTGTGTATTACTTAAAGGCTTCCAAATTCCACCATTGATTTTCTGCATCAATTGCCTTCCATTCGAACCTTTTAAATAATTATTGTATGCCTTTTCAATCCCCACATCACTTACAGCTCTACCATAACCAATGGTTCTATCACATAAATACCCAAAAGGCTTGGTTCGATTTGTTTGCTGCGTGTAAACAAAGCCACCACTATAACGCCCCTTTTCGAGTATAGGTAACTTCTTCACCTTTTGAAGTTCAGAATAACGTACACCCGATTGAAGTCTTAAATATTGTTTTTGATTGAGACGAGACTGACGTAGTTTCTTGGCATACTCTACTGAAGATAAATCACCAAAAATCTCTGAAAGTCCAAATGCTAATTCTCGGTAGTTATTATCAAATAAAGTATCTGAAGCTTGTGTAACATCCATCGCAATGGTATAAACAGGCATTGATGTTGCCAATAAATTCCCATTAACATCATAAATATTCCCACGAGGAGAAGGAATTTCTCTAAGTTGGATAATTGGATCGTTTAAAACAACACTATCCGACAACTCAGCTTGTACTGACAATAGCTTGATAAAGATTGCCCCAGCAGCGATTACGATTAGCGAGCTAATCAGCATAACGCGAAGAAATATGGCTTTCTTTTCTTTCATCTATTAGTTTTGTACTTGAATTTTAAACGGTGCGTCGAGTGACTCAAAGAGTCCCAACTTTTCTACTTCTTCAGCTACTTTAGTGGTCTTACTTAAAGACATTAACTGTGTTCGCATATCGATATGCCGAGAGCGTAAATCTTTCAACTCTTCATTGAGTTTACTATTCCGAAACACTTTTTGATCAACTTTATGAGAACTGTAAATAACGAGAATGGCTAAACTTGAAATGAACAAAACCATTCTCCATGAGGTCACTAACAAATTTTTGGTGGCAAGCTTATCTGCATAGAAACCTTTAAATCGACTTCGCAGCACATTAAATAGCTTATTCCAAGTTGGTTTTGTCAAGACTTATAATTTTTCTGCGACTCTTAGTTTGGCACTTCGAGCGCGGTTATTTCTTTTTATTTCTTCGCTGGTCGGAAGGATTGGCTTTCGACTAATTTTCTTAAAACTCAAAAGTTTATTTCCGTAAAAGTCCTGTTCCAACTCTCCTTCAAAATTTCCCTTTTGAATCAGGTTTTTCACCAATCGATCTTCCAAAGAGTGATATGAAATCACAACTAAACGACCGCCAGGCTTTAATACCTCTTGCGCTTGACTAAGCATTTCGCGCAATACATTTAACTCATCGTTAACTTCTATGCGTATGGCCTGAAATACTTGAGCGAAAAATTTATTTTCTAACATCGCAGGTGTAAATGGCTTTAACAAGCTTTTCAACTCATTAACCGTAGAAATTGGTTTTTCCACTCTTGCCTCGCAAATCACACGTGCAATAGTTCCCGGACGTTTTAACTCTCCGTACAACTTCAAAATATTCCTCAAGTCTTCTTGCTCGTACTCGTTGATGACCTTATAAGCGTTTAAATCGGAATGCTGATCCATACGCATATCTAAATCAGCCTCAAAACGAGTTGAGAAACCTCTATCTGGAACATCAAACTGATGTGAGGAAACGCCTAAATCAGCTAGTAGCCCATCAATTTCCTTCACTCCATACATACGCAGAGAACCCTTTAAATATCTGAAATTGGAATTAATTAAGGTAAAACGATCATCATCTAGCTCATTCTTTAACGCATCGTCATCTTGATCAAATGCATATAAATGACCGTCTGTTAATTTTGAAACGATAGCTCTTGAATGACCTCCACCTCCAAAAGTAACATCAACATAAGTCCCCTTTGGATTGATATTCAAGCCATCCAAACACTCACTTAACAATACTGGATCGTGATACTCACTCATTGTCAATCGATTTATCGGTATTACCCATTACCTCTTCTGCCAATACACCAAAATCTACCGAGGCATCATTTACTGTATTTTCATATTGTTCTTTATCCCAAATCTCAACGATATTACCAACCGAAGCCAAAACAATCTGCTTTTCTATTCCGGCAAAATTGATCAGATCCTTTGGTATTTGTATTCTTGTAGTACTATCTGCTTCCACCATTCTAACCCCAGCAGTAAACATTCTGATGAAGTCATTATTCTTCTTTACAAAACGATTTAGCTTATTTACGTCAACCATAATCGCATTCCATTCTGCCATAGGATGGAGCTCTAAACAAGTGTTAAAGACAGATCGTTTTAATACGAAACCCTCCTGAAGTTCAGCAGCTAGCTGTTTCTTCAAGCCAGAAGGTAGCATCAAACGCCCTTTGGCATCTGCTCTACACTCGTACATTCCGATTAAATTCTTCACTTTTTTAGCTTAATTTTTATTGAATACAAATATATACCACTTTACACCACATTCTACCACTCTGTTAATAACTTTCCTCAATATCAAGTCAATAAGAATTGAACTGCAAGAAACCCGCCCATCACAATCATCATAAAGGAAGCTCAAAAAGAAAATAAAAAATCAGTCTACGATTCATCATAGAACGATTCAGTAATAATTCAGTATTTTTGCTCAGTAAATTTTACTTATGAAGTACGAAATAATAAAAGACGGCACATACGAATATGTAACTATAGGCGAAGGGCCTGTTGTAATATTCTTACACGGTTTAATGGGCGCATTGAGTAACTTTGAGAAAACAGCAACCATTATTGCTCAAGGAGGTTACAGAGTTGTTATTCCATCTTTACCGATATATACCTTACCTCTTCTTAAAACAAGCGCAAAGGGTATTTCACGTTTTCTAGAGAAATTCATTGAAGACCTAGAACTAAAAGACGTTACTCTTTTAGGAAATTCTTTGGGTGGGCATGTTGGATTAATTTTCACAAAAAACAACCCTGCGCTAGTTAAAACCCTTGTCTTAACCGGAAGTTCTGGCTTATACGAAAAGGCAATGGGAAGCACTTTCCCTCGCAGAGAAGACTATAATTATATCAAAGAAAAAACACAGAATGTATTTTACGACCCAGCGGTAGCGACCAAGGAATTGGTGGATGAGGTATTTGAATCAGTGAATTCTAGAGAGAAAATTCTTCGCATTTTAGCTTTAGCAAAGTCGGCTATCCGCCATAACATGGCTAAAGATTTACCAAACATGAGCCAACCAACTTGTTTGATTTGGGGTAAAAACGATGGTGTGACACCACCAGAAGTTGCAAATGAATTTCACAAACTTCTACCAAACTCAGAATTACATTGGTTTGATAAATGTGGCCACGCACCAATGATGGAGCATCCGGTAGATTTCGCCAACACATGTGTTACTTGGTTGAATAAGAATAAGTAGGATGAAAGTCAATAAGGCTGAATTTGTAATTAGCAATACCAATATCGAGAAGTGTCCGAAGGAGCGAATTCCAGAGTATGCTTTTATTGGACGTTCTAATGTGGGGAAATCTTCGCTGATAAATATGCTTACGGGACGAAAGTCTTTAGCAAAAACATCGGGCAGACCTGGTAAGACTCAATTGATTAATCATTTTAAGATTAACGACAATTGGTTTCTGGTCGATCTTCCAGGATATGGATATGCTAGAGTTTCGAAAACAGATCGTGCAATTTTCGCTAAATTCATATACGAATACCTAGAAAAAAGAGAAAATCTGATATGTACTTTTGTACTTGTAGACTCTCGTCATGAACCACAAAAACTAGACATGATGTTCATGGAGTGGTTGGGAAGAAAGGGTATTCCTTTTGCAATTATCTTCACTAAAATGGATAAGCTTTCAAGCTCTCAACTCAATAAAAACATCTCGAAGTACACAACAGAGATGCTTAAAACTTGGGAAGAAGTACCACAAACTTTTAGAAGCTCTGCAGAAAGTGGTTTAGGGAAATTAGAGATTCTCAACTATATCCACAAAATGAATGAAGATGTTAAGGATAAACTTTAGATTAGTTAAAAGTTAAAAACTTAACTAACACATAAAAAACGCCTCCGATATTTCGGAGGCGTTTTTAGTGAAAAGTAAGTTAACACCTAAAACAGTATAACAAATTAGACTTCTAGAATTGATACACTATTTTTAATTTTTAAACTTTTAACTCGATTATTTCTTCTTAATATCCTTTACCAACTTTAGCTCTTCAGCGAAATACTGACAGAATCGACGCATATCGCCCGCCATTTTCTCATCGCCAGTAGCGCGCTCAAAAGTATCAGACATAGCTGTTAATGTTTGATGGAAAAAGGTTTTCATCTCGTCTACCTTCATATCTTTTGTCCACAAGTCTATACGTAGGGAGTTTTGCTTTTCGGCATCCCACAAAGAGATTAATACGGCCTCCGATTTTTGATTTACCTCTCCAGCATCTTCTGCTGTCCAATAGATTTGCTCAGGGACTTTATTTTCGTCTAGGGTAATTTTGATTTTAATTTCGGACTCTTTCATCTTTACTGTTTTGGTTTGTATCGCGATTCGCGTAATATCTTTTGAGCATCTTGCTCAGTAATTAATTCAGTTAAGCTTATTTCTGGGTGAGCCAACATATAGGAATTTACAATTCTCCAGCCTATCCACTGTCCTATTCTACCCGGACTTTCACTATCGAAGCTAGTATAAAACTTTGAAAATGGCGCATCTTCAATAAAACGCTGTTTATTTTGTTGATGAGATGAAAACAAGAGCTTATTCTCAATGAAATAAGCCCAAATATTAGCTTCATTCGTTAAGCACCAATCCATTTTAGTCTTGGGATAACACATAATTATATCCTGCTCTGAATCCGGTAGCATCATCGATGATAAATAATGAAGTTTACCATAATGAATCATAGAAGCTAAGAGCGTATTATTGCTCGAAAATGGAATGTTAGCAGCGAAATAATAATGGAACAAATCCGCCAAAATATAAGATTCATCAAAACTATCTTTTATATAATCAGGCGCGGTTTTATAAAAAGGGGATTCTTTACCCAAATACAAATCTAATGCAATAAGCAATGTATTACCAGAAACTACAATAGGATCGATATTCTCGAAATTAGAAATCCAGGTAAAGACCCTTAAGGTATCTTGATTCGGTAAATAATGATAAAAATACTGAAAAGCCTTTTTTATTTCTAGATCTAAAGCTTCAGTATCGGCATAAATAGAATCTACTGCCGAATACAATTCACGAAGCTCAGCATCATAAAACCTATTGACTAAAATAGAGTCATCTTGCTGGAATTCGAAGAAATCAGGGAAGTCTTTTTTTAGTTGCACTATATCTTGCCCTAAATTGGAGCTGTCCATAGTAAAAAAAAAATGGTCAAAATGTCCAATTTCTAGGCGCGAATTAATGGCAGAAACATCGGGTACATCGCTAGTATCACAAGATGAGACTAGCAATAAGCTCGAAAAAAGAAATACAAGTATTTGCCTCATAAATAGTTGAATTAGTCCTGCAAAAATAAGAAATGCTTAGAAACAATATTAAGAGAAAGAAGATATTCATAGAAAAACCATTTTTATTAAATTTGTCACTCATTTAACAGAGTTTATGAAGACCTCAGAAATTATCTTACACATTGCAAATTGGTTAAAGGAATACAGCAATCAATCTAATACAAATGGTTTTGTTATCGGTATTTCTGGTGGAATAGACTCTGCGGTAACCTCTACCTTATGTGCACTTACCGGAAAAGACGTATGGTGTATAAAGATGCCTATCCATCAACATAAAACTGAATTTAACCGTTCTCACGAACACTGTGAGTGGCTGAATGAGAAATTCCCAAATGTCACCATTTGCACAGCTGAGCTTAGCGACGCGTTTGACTGCCTTTCTAAACAAATCCCTACGGAATTGCAAAACGACTTGACAATGGCTAATACTCGTGCTCGCTTACGGATGACAACACTTTATACTTATGCTGGAGCAAAAAGACTATTGGTAGCGGGTACAGGAAATAAAGTTGAAGATTTTGGTGTGGGATTTTTTACTAAATATGGTGATGGCGGTGTAGACTTGAGTCCAATTGCAGATTTAATGAAATCTGAGGTTTTTGCATTGGCGAATGAATTACATATAGCGGGCTCAATCCAAAATGCTGCCCCTACCGATGGGCTTTGGGCTGATGCTAGAAGTGACGAAGATCAATTAGGCGCATCATACGACGAGCTAGAATGGGCGATGGACGCTTATACTATGTCTACAGAAAATCGTTTTAAAGAGCGCCAAAAAGAAGTGTTTGACATCTTTACTCGACTACACCGAGCAAATCGACATAAAATGGATCCTATACCTGTTTGCTTGATTCCTGATAATTTAAAATAGGATTCAAAATAATTAAGGTGAAAACAACTTGAAAGCGAATAGATATTATCACCTTCTTCCCGTGTAGTTTTTGCGTACGCATAACACCCCCTATGAGTTCAACTCTTTTTTGATACGACTCAAAACCAGTGTTGGTATGTGAAAATTCATCGGCATAATCAGAAAGACATTTGATTTATACAACAACGGAGATTTGTGAATGAGATGTAATATTAATGGCCACAGATTCAACTTTACCTTTTTGAATCTTATCCAGTATAGCAACAATGGTCCTATAAATAATTATTTCAACATCCTTCTCTACATCAACCTTAATACTACAAGTAAACTCTATAAATCGCTTTCCACTTTGGTGTAATTTTGAAAAATACGATCTTAAAGAAGGTTCAATACAATAACGCATCATTGTTCGAGGCACTAAGTTCGAGGCAAACCCTTAATGTTGATTATTATTTTGCTCACCCATACCACTCTTCGGAAAGAGGTTCTAATGAAAATCTAAATGGGCTCATTATGCAGTATTTCAAAAAAGGATCTGACTTTACTAACATTACCCAGGAAAGAATCACAGAGATAGAATTCAAGTTAAATAACAGACCTAGAAAGAGATTTGAATAGGAAACCCCTATATTTGTTATAAATCAATTATTGTAACTCGGAAGTTGCATTTATAAGTTGAAGTCAGCCTTAGTCATTATTCATTTCTTTAAACGATACTAATTTTTTCTTCTTTTCATCCCACAACTTACATTTTATGTGTTTGAAAAAATCTCTAAAATATACAACTGAATAATTTAATTCGTCACTTAATTGCTCCTGAGCACCTTTAAGATTATAAAATGGAATTCTTGGATTCAAATGATGTATATGATGAAAGCCTATACTTCCTGTTATCCAATTAAACACAGGATTAAATCGCAAATATGAACTTCCTTCAACAGCAACATCAAACATACTCCATTCATCATTACTCTGCCATAAAGTTCCATCAAATTGATGTTGTAAATAAAAAATCAGTGAAGCATATACATGAACAAGGAATAATGGAACTAAATAAAACAACAAAAGTTCCACCCATATATCGTTTTTAATAGCATAATAAACAATGATTGCATAAAAAACATCATGTATAATGACTGTAGCATTAGACTTCCATGAATGTTTTAATACAGGGATTTTTGTGAAGATGAAAATTACAAGTGGCACCAGGAAAACTTGAGTAAATGCTGACCTTGCTAGGATGTAAATCGATTTTCTCAGAATGGAAGCATCTTTAAATTCGTCAACAGTCCATGTCAATAACTCTGGATTATCTTCTCTAGAATGAAGTTTCCCATGAGCTGAATGATGCATATTATGAATATATTTCCAAAAATAAAATGGCATCATATTAATAAAGCCCATTAAATTACCCGCAATCACATTCATGCTTCTATTAGGAAATAGCGCTCCATGACCAGCATCATGGATAAGAATAAATGAACGACATAAATAAACAAAACTAATAGGTATAGTCATGAAGGATATAAGAGGATAACTATCATAAGAAAACACAGCAATCCCGATACTAAAACAAGAAATCAGGAATGTAGTTAGGAAAATCAAAGTTGACTTATTAGCATCTGCTTCTTGATACTTCCTTAACTGCTTAAATATTTCGATTTTATTCATCTCGGCTGTGTAATTTAAACGCTGTCAGAGGTTTATTTCTTTTTGGTTTTTCCATCAGAAATAGGTTCGTTAATATCCAGCGATATCCTATCAATGTAAGTCTTCAAAGAAGTTTAGTATTAGCTAAAACTAAACTCATCTCGACGAATATTTAAACAGTAAAGTACTTATCGACATTCCGGCTGCTGTACCAATCAACAAACAAGAGCCTCCTTCCTTCAATTCACCTCTCTTTATGGAGCTTACAAGCGCTAAAGGGATAGATGCAGCAATACAATTTCCGAATTCCGAAAGTTGGTTGCTAATATTATCTTCTCTATTACCGTTTATGCTAACCAATAACTTATGCCCCGCTTTACTCGCTTGGTGAGGAACTATCCAATCAACATCAGACATTGTACCTGTGGTTTTATCAAAAAACGAATTCAAATATTCATTCATGTGTTTATTGGCAGCCCTCAACAACTTAGCTCCTTGCATCTGGAACGAGTATAATGCCGATTCATATGGATAATCCTTGGGATGAAAAGCATTACCTCCACCTTTAATAATAGTACTCATTGCATGTTGACTATAGGTTTTCAGACCATATTTCACAAAACCTACTTCATCCGAACGTTTTGAAATGATAATGGCAGCTGCAGCATCACCAAACAGACTATAAGGTTCAGCATTTGCAGGATCTAAACCTTTAGAAGCTATTTCTGCACTTACTATGGCGATATTCTCATACTCACCTGTAGACAATAATATTGTAGCATAATCTAAAGCACTGATAAAACTCGTACATACTGTATTGATATCTATACAAGGGAAATCGAGATTTCGAGCTTGAGAAAACGCATGCTTTATGAGGGAAGATCTATTAGGAATTACATGATCGAAAGTTGCCGAAGCACCAATCAAGCAGTCAATATCTTTGATGCTCAAGTGCGCATCGTTGAGAGCCTCCTTTAAAGCTTCAACTCCCATAAAAGTATTCGTTTCATCAATAACTTTACGGCGCGTATTTACACCCAAACGTTTTTGAATCCATCCTTTTGGAAGTTGGATCTCTTCTTCAATTTCAGCACTTGTGACTATATTTTCGGGTAGATACTTACCTACACCGCTAATACTAAATGGTCTTTTTATAGTCATTTCTGATTCTTTTAAACTTATTCATTGGAGAATGCTGATAATCAATTTCAACAACATCTACATCCATCAAATCCATCTCGCGAAGCATTATTTTCAAAGCATTGCTAGCTTGTAAATAAACACTTTCTTTTTGAATACTATCCTGAACCTCCAGGGACAAGCGGATCTCATCTTCAGCATATTGACAAACGACATAATTAACAATCGCATCAGAAGAATTAATAATCGCACGTCTTATAAAGTCAGGGTAAATCAAGATTTCCTTTTTGTTTCTCTCAAAACGAAATACATCATCCGATCTACCTTCAATTTTTTCAATTACCGTGGATTTCATTCCACAATCACAAGGAAGCCCCTCGTGAATAATATCGTTCAACTCGTAGCGAACTACGGGTTGAGAACTACGTAAGTAATCGGTAATTATAGGATGGAATCTTTTATGTTCTTTATCTAAATAATGTTTTTCAATTTTCAGCCAATCTTCATTAAAATGCAAACGGCCTTTCTTACAAGTATGTGCCAAAAACCCTTCGGTGCATTGATATACTTGATCGATACGACATCGAAAAACCTCTTCAAAAAAGGCTTTCTGATCATCTTCTAACACTTCAGCAACAGAAATTATCTTTTTAAAAGAACTCTGAATATTTTCGGATTGATAAATACGAGCAATTTCAAAAAGAACTGATGGCTGAGCTACCAATATATCTGCTTGAACAGAAACGAGCGCTTTAATCTGATTGGCAATAGGCGTCTTTATATCAAAAAAATGAAAGGTTAATATTATTGATTTAACCGACTCATAAAGATTATTATTAGCTCTTAAGAAAAAGGCTACTTTTCTTTTCCTTAATGAAAAGCCTATCACTCTGTCGAGCACTGCCCCAACCCAATTAGCCTTCTCCTTAGTACTGGTTAGAAACAAGCCTTTATTACCACTTGTGCCAGAAGATAAACCCACACTTATTCCGTTTATGGAAGGTGAAAAATCTCTGGACTCCTCACTATTTAAGGCGACTTTAAAGGCCTCTTCCTTACTTATCCCCACAGTATTTATAGCGTTGAAGTGTTCCATAAACAAAGTCTTGTTGAGTATAGGGAACTCTCTATTCTCAAGAACAAAGGGCTTATAAAAATGAGAGTTCACTAAATTATTACGCCATTTACGCTTGGTGAAAAAGCTCACTTTATTAGAGCTAAACCATCGCGAAAAACGCAATTTTAAAAAACAATACAGAATATGTAGTGGCGATGGACTAGACATCATTTTTGTTGATTCGTTAATTCCAAAAAAGTTTCTCTACAATGGCAAGGAATTATGATCGTTTCGGGATTCCTTTTGTGGTAAAGATGAATCCGCATTAAGCTTGATTTAAAATCTTTCCAAGAGTCAAAAAACAACCTTACTATTGGATTCGGCAAGTGATACTCTGTATAATTTTGTTTTAACCAAGCACCATCAGCCACCAAAAACACTTTGCCTTTTTCGGTTTCTAACAAGGCTCCAATTTGTCCTTTAGCATGTCCATCGAGCGCACACAAGAGTATAGATTCATCATCAAACAAATCATACAATTTCCCTAGAGAATCATCTTCAACCGAAGCATTTTCAATTTCAATAAATTTGGATCTCGACTCAAAGTCAGATGGCATTAAATTAGGCACAAAACCTTTACTTAATGCTGAAATACCCTTTCTATTTCTCACATCATCATAAGCCGATTTGGTACATATAAATGTGGCATTGGGGAAATCTTTCAAGCCTCCGATATGATCGGCATGAAAATGTGAAACGATGATATAACTCACCTCTTCAGGGCTTACTCCTTGTATATTCATTTGATGAGACGCATATTCATCTGGACGAATATAAACCTTGGTTATCGCAGCATATATATTGAAAGGAAATCTTTTAGTTTCCTCATAAAACCGTTGGGTATAGCCAGTATCAAATAAGATGTGTCCGTGCTTAGGATGATGTATATATGCAAAAGTTGCATAAAACGGAATGACACCCTTTGGAGTCCCTCTTAAAGCATGACTACCATCAGCTTCGCAATAACCTGCACATTTTAAGTCAAATTTCAGCTTAGTCATGTCGATTCTTATTATGCCATTCGGCAAATTCTACTATAGCCTCGTGAGTACTTTGAATAGGATTATAGCCTAATCTAATTTTAGCTTTTTGAACATCAAAAGTGCATGATTTTGATAATATCCCCACTGAATATCTAGTAAGTATAGGCTCATTAGTTTTTAGCAGTCTTGACTTCCACTCCATGAGAGTTGCAATCATATATAAAACTGCATAAGGCACCTTCTTCTCAATCTTCCCATAGCCAGTTAAGGTTAATACCGTATTAATAGATTTCCATAAATTCACTGGCTCAGAATTGGTGATATTATATGCCTGACTACAGTTTTCCTCACTTGTATTGATTGCTAACCAAACTGCTTGAACCATATTCCTAACTGAAGTTAAATCGACTATATTTTCACCATCGCCCATTATCTTTAACCTTCCCTCTTTAAAAGATCTGATTAAACGAGGCATAATAACGGTATCGCCCTCACCAATTAATGCACGTGGACGAAGGGTTACATAGCTCAAGCCTGAATCCTTTAAATAAGATTCAGCTTCTAACTTAGTTACGGCATATTGATTCACCAATACTTTGGGCAGAGGAGAATCCTCATTAAGATTGAATACATGCTTAAAATTAAAATAAATACTTGGGCTAGATATGTATATGAACCTCTTTACATTTGCCTTTATACTCACGGAAATCAAATGTTTTTGTGTTATACAATTTGCCGTATAAAAATCCTTATAGCTTCCCCATGGGGATGAAAGGCTAGCGCAGTTCACAACAATATCAACTGCGTCTGAAAATAAAGATTGAACAAATAAGCCATCAGTCAAATCACCAAGGACATATTGAATATGCCCCTTTTGGATTCTATTTTCTGAAGCCAAGATTCTTCCCGTAGCGGTTATCTTAGTTAGTTCTTTATACTCCGAAAATTCTTTCAATATTCTGCCACCTAAAAACCCAGTAGCTCCAGTAATCAATACATGCATTCTGTAGAATTTTATTTGGAGGTAAGTTATCACTTATTGATATTGAAGTCAACCTTCGCTATTGGTTTAATTTTCACTTTCTGAAACGCCTCAATCTTACTCAGCAAAAAGGAAAATGTTTAATTGATTTTTCATCTAAGGATGTGATTTCTTTTTTCGAAATTTCATTCTCATCTAGCGAGTTTCTATGAAGCAGAAAAGCTCGCATTAATTCAATATTAATTTGAATGGATTTTCTGAATGCAAAACCGATGACAGCATAGCCACAGCTTGCTCGGAAATACTATTGGATTTACTAAAGAATGCTTCAAACTTTTAAACCTTCACAGTTTGTGAGCTTTGCTCTTTTTCGAGGACTCGCCTAAGATTTTGACTCTTAGATTGTGAAAAATTGCTAGATCCGAATCTACAATTACCTTTTTAGCTCTGAAACCAATTATGAAGGCCCCATATTCTGCTTTAATTAAATCATTCATAGGGCTAGCTCAATAAACTCATTTATATAAACACCGATTATACAAAAAAAGCCATTTCAAATGAAATGGCTTTTTTATATTTACTCTACTTCCCAGGTATTAGAACCTGCTAAGAGCTTATCTAAATTGGGAGCTCCTTTGAGTTTCATCACCGTATCTAATTGCTCATAAAGTGCTTCTTCATAACAGAAACGATCTTCTTGATAGAAAATACCAAAGGGTCTAGGTAAGGCATTTTCGCTTGATGGATCGTCAAAGAAACGTGTGAGAATATTTGCCTTGTTACGACATTTCTCATCGTGAATCCAAAGATCTTCTTTCGCGAATTCACCACTTGTTAAATCCACAATACGGGGCTCAAAACCATCTAATATCACCCCTTTATCTTCTTTAGCTCCAAACACTAAAGGTTGTCCGTGCTCTAGATAAAGACTGTTTTCTTTTTTAACCTGCTTATCGGTAAAACCTCCAAAGGCTCCATCGTTAAAGATGTTACAGTTTTGATAAATCTCTACTAAAGAGGTTCCTTGATGTTGTTCCGCACGCATTAAAATATTGCGAAGATGCTTAGGCTCTCTATCGAGTGCTCGAGCTACAAAGGTAGACTCAGCTCCCATACATAAGGCCAAAGGGTTAAACGGATGATCGATAGAACCCATAGGCGTAGACTTGGTCTTTTTACCCAACTCTGAAGTGGGTGAATATTGTCCTTTTGTTAAACCATAAATCTGGTTATTGAATAGGAGAATATTCAGATTGAAATTTCTACGCAATAAATGAATCAAGTGATTCCCACCAATGGAAAGTGAATCTCCATCACCGGTAATCAACCAAACACTTAAATCGGGACGCGCGGCCTTTAATCCACTAGCAATAGCCGTAGCTCTACCGTGAATGGAGTGCATTCCGAAGGTGTTCATATAATAAGGGAAGCGTGAAGAACAACCAATTCCAGAAATGAAGACTATATCCTCTTTAGGAATACCCAATTCAGGCATCACAGATTGTACTTGTTTCAAAATAGAATAATCGCCACAACCCGGACACCAACGAATATCTTGATCACTTACGAAGTCCTTAGCAGTTAGCTTTTGTACTTCCTCTTGTATATCTTTTGCTTCAGCCATAACTATTGCTTCAACATATTAAGAATTCCTGCTTTAATTTCTCTGGCCTCAAAAGGCACTCCTTTAATTTTATTTAAAGGCTTAGCATCCACCAAGTACTGATCTCTTATCAACTTGATTAGCTGACCATTGTTCATCTCAGGAATCAATATCTTATCAAAGTTAGCTAATATTTCGCCTAAATTGTTCGGCATTGGCTGTATATATTTGATATGCGCATGCGCAACATCCACACCTTCTCTAGCCAGTTCTCTAACAACTGTTTTTATAGCTCCATACGTAGAACCCCAACCTACTACAAGTAGTTTGGACTCATCAGAACCGCTATCCAATTCTTGCTTTGGAATAAAATCGGCAATTCTAGCCACTTTTTCAGCACGAATTTTCACCATGTATTCATGGTTCTCAGGTTCATAAGAAACATTTCCAGTTTCTTTATCTTTTTCTAAACCTCCCAAACGATGCTCCACTCCTTTCGTTCCCGGAATCGCCCATTGACGAACAAGTTTATGATCTCTTTTATAAGCCAAATAAGCGCCCTCTTCCTCTGATCTTTCCTTGGCGAAATTCAATTTAATATCTGCTAAATCAGAAGATTTCGGATACCTCCATGGTTCGGCACCATTAGCAATATATCCATCGGTTAACAAGAATACTGGAGTCATATGTTCAATGGCAATACGACAAGCCTCGTAAGCCATGGTAAAACAATCTGAAGGCGATGCGGCCGCAATCACAGGAATCGGTGCCTCTCCATTTCTACCATAAACGGCTTGCAATAAATCGGATTGCTCGGTTTTGGTAGGCAAACCTGTAGAAGGTCCTCCGCGTTGAACATTTACAATTACGAGGGGAATCTCCAACATCAAAGCCAAGCCTAGGGCCTCACCTTTTAAAGCTATACCAGGCCCCGAAGAGGCTGTGCAAGCTAAATCACCTCCATAAGAAGCTCCGATAGCTGCGCAAATCCCAGCAATCTCATCTTCAGCTTGAAAGGTTTTTATTCCAAAGTTTTTATGTTTCGCTAATTCGTGAAGAATATCTGAAGCGGGTGTAATTGGGTAACCGCCATAAAACAAATCGAGTTTCGATTTATGAGCTGCAGCGATTAAACCTAATGCGGTGGCTTGATTACCGATAATATTTCGGTAAGAACCAATGGGCATTTTCGTAGGCTTTACTTCGAAACGATTTGAGAATGTTTCGCAAGTATCCGCAAAATGGTAACCCGCTTTAAGCACCGTAACATTGGCCTCTAATATATCAGGCTTGGAAGCAAACTTCGTTTTCAGGAAATCAATCGATGAATCAATCTTACGATTGTACATCCAATACACAAATCCCAAGACGAACATATTCTTACATCTATCGCGATCTTTAGCACCTAAAGAAGACTCCTTAAGGCATTCCCGAGTAAGTTTTGTAATATCGAATTCGTGTACTTTAAAACCTTCTAAGCTGTGATTGATTAGAGGATTTTGACCTTCTTCGATACCCGCTAAACGCAAGTTTCTCTTATCGAAACCAGAAGTATTCAGAATAATAGTACCTCGTTCCTTTAATCTGGATAGATTTTTCTTTAGGGCAGCAGCATTCATCACCACTAGCACATCACATAGATCGCCAGGTGTATAAATATCTACCGAACCAAAGTGAATCTGAAAACCGGAAACTCCGGCTATAGTTCCTAAGGGCGCACGAATTTCCGCAGGGAAATCAGGGAACGTACTTAAGTCGTTTCCATACAATGCTGTATTTGTTGTGAATTGAGTTCCCGTTAATTGAATCCCATCGCCAGAATCGCCGGCAAAGAGTACGGTTACCTGTTCAAGTTTTTTGTTAACTTGAGTCATTTATTTACGATTTACTCGTCTATATTTACGACTTCCTTAACTTCAGGAGCGTATTTTTTAATCGATTGCTCTACACCAGCTTTCAAAGTCATTTGATTGACATTACAACTTTGACAAGCGCCGTGTAGCTTCACCTTTACGACCATTTCTGGCGTTACCTCTACCAATGAAATATTCCCTCCATCCGATTCTAAATAAGGACGGATATCAGATAAGGCTTGTTCTATTTTTTCGAGTAATCCCGAGTCTAGATGTGCTGACATATTTATTGGTTTTAAGATGAACAACCATCCATATTGGTAATTTCCACTGCCTTGGTAGGTCTTACACTGTCATTACGCAATTGAACTTGCTCCACTACATTAGTTGCTAATTTCATAAAAGCTTTTGCCGATGGACTATCTTCTTGAAGCGTTATTGGGCGACCAATATCAGCAGCCTCACGAATAGCTTGCACCAACGGAATCTCGGCCAATAACGGCAAATTCAAATCGTCGGCAAGATTTTTAGTACCATCTTTTCCAAAGATATAATATTTATTCTCTGGAAGCTCATCTGGCGTAAAGAAGGCCATATTCTCTACTAGACCCAATACAGGCACTTGAATGGTGTCTAACTGAAACATTCCAACACCTTTTTTTGCATCGGCTATAGCAATGGTTTGAGGGGTACTTACGATAACAGCTCCAGTAACAGGAACCGCTTGCACCAAGGATAAGTGTACATCACCCGTTCCTGGAGGTAAGTCGATTAGTAAATAATCTAATTCGCCCCAGTACGCATCTTTAATTAATTGATTTAATGCTTTCGTTGCCATAGGACCTCTCCAAACTACTGCTTGAGAACCAGGAGCAAAAAATCCTATAGAAAGTAATTTTACGCCGTAACTTTCTACGGGCAGCATCATTGGCTTTCCATTTACATTTTTAGCTTCAGGTCGAGACTTCTCTACATCGAACATAATATGCTGAGAAGGACCATAAATATCGGCATCTACAATACCCACTTTATAACCTTGCTTTTGTAATGCTACTGCCAAGTTAGCAGTTACTGTAGATTTCCCTACTCCACCTTTACCAGAGGCTATTGCCACAATATTCTTAACGCCTTCCAACTTCTCTCCTCTAATCAGGTTAGGGTTTTCGTCTTGCTTAGCCTCAACAGTAATGCGAACTGTAATTTTAGCTTTGGTGTATACTTGTGCATGAATCGCTTTCAAAATATCCACCTCCACTTGTTTCTTAGCGTGCAGTGTAGGATTATGAACGGTAACATCAACACTCACCTCATCTCCAAATACAACGATGTTAGATACTAAACCATTCTCCACCAGTGATTTATCATCACCTTTCACCTTCACACTCCTCAGTGCCTCTTCAATTTGTTTCTTCTGTATATTCATGTTGTAATTTTGCTGCGCAAAGGTACAAAAATCAAGGGTTTAAGAATCAGATGGACTCCAAAATACTTCCTTGAAATTTAGAATTTGATCTCCATCAAATTTATGACCTTCATTTTCTAATAATTGTTTCATCAAATTGATCCCATCAAAATGATATTTCCCCGTTAATAAGCCGATTCTATTGACTACTCGATGAGCAGGAATATCTTTACCCTGACTGTTATTCATTGCCCAACCCACCATTCGCGCTGACCTTGCTGCACCAAGATGTTTAGCAATTGCACCATAGCTCGTTACCATTCCGCAAGGAATTCGTCGAGCTACATCGTAACAAGAGTCGAAGAAGGATTCTTTTTCTGCGGGTTTAGACATTCTTATTTAACTGGAATTTTATGTAGGTAATGGTCATCCCCTTATCGCGGAAGATCCCTTCGTAGTTGGTTCTTATCTGCAAGAGCTTGTTATCTGATTTTTGCTTATCGATATCGTAACTAGAATCCAACACCTTATGTCCGTAACCTTCAACTATGCCTAAAGTATATCCGTGCAGGAATTGTGAATCTGTTTTGAGATGAATTACTGCATCGTCAGATAATACTTTTCGGTATATTTCTAACATATCGGGTGCAGTTAAACGCTTTTTACGACGTCGGTATTTTATATGGGGATCGGGGAAAGTAATCCAAATTTCACTTACTTCGCCTTTGGCAAAACAATTATGAATCAACTCAATATGGGTTCTTAAAAATCCAATATTCGTCATCTTATTATCGGTAGCCATACGTGCACCACGCCACATCCGAGCTCCTTTAATATCGATTCCAATAAAGTTTTGCTCAGGAAACTGCTCTCCTAAACCTACCGTATATTCACCTTTACCACAACCCAATTCGAGAACGATAGGATTGTCATTCTTGAAGAATTCTTTATGCCACTTCCCTTTTAAAGCCAATCCATTTTCCAACAAATCGGTTCTTGGTGCTTGCACCATATTTTCAAAGGTTTCGTTTTCAGCGAACTTCCTAAGTTTATTCTTTCCCAATTAATCTGTTTTTTGCTACACAAAAATACAAATTCAATAAGGATAATTATTAATTATTAAGGACCAATTCATAAATTGAAATTAAAGGTTGAAATTACATTAACTTCTTAATCCTGTTCTGCCTCCTGCATTTTTTTATTTATATTTGAAGACACAATATTTAAATTATGCGCTTCGTAAAATTCACTCTTTTAGGTCTTATCGGAATCACTTTAGCCTTTATCAGCTTAGGCTTTTTTCACTCCAGTTTTCAGTACGAAAACCAAATTGAAGTAGATGCTTCGGTTGAAAAATCCTACGCTACTTTCATCAACGATTCACTAGCCTCGGAATGGCTTATTGGTTATGTTGGCAATGAAGCTTTAAGCGGAACTCCTCTTACGCCTGGTGCTCGTTTTTTAATGAAGTTTGAACAAGATGGTCAAGCTTTTGAAATGATTGAAGAATTGAAGGAAATCAAAGAAAATGAAAAATTCATTTTTGATATGGAGACTGAATCCTTTACTGGAACCGTTGAGATTTACTTTGAAGGGAACGACCAGAAAACAACCATTACTGCCTACTCTACTATGGCCGGATCGAATATTCTTTACCGTTCTATGTTCTACTTACTGAAGAGTGGTTTAGAGAAACAGTCGCAAATGAATTACGACCAATTGAAAGAGGTGATTGAGAAACAATGATTGATTGCTAATGACTAATTCGTAAACTGAAAACCAAATTATAGTCCGGAGGTTTCTCAAAGGAAATTATTTGAGGCAGGATTTGTATTATTTGCAATAAATAAAACACCCATAAATGGTCTTCGACAATGGCTCAAACTGACAAAACAATGATTAATTAATCATTGTTAATTAATCTTACTCATCACATTAGGCTTTCTTTAAAGTAAAGGAAAAAGTACAACCTTCGCCTTCGGTACTTCTTATATTGATGGTTTGATTGTGCGCTTCGATGATATGCTTTACAATAGATAAACCTAAACCAGAGCCCCCTAATCCTCTATCACGCGATATATCTACACGATAAAAGCGTTCGAAAACTTTATTTAGATGCTCTGAAGGAATCCCATTTCCATCATCCGCAATTTCTACAAGTACCTGCTCGCCCATAGAGTACATTCTACAAATAACCTCGCCACCTACTTTACCGTATTTAATAGCATTTTCGATAAGATTAATAAGAACTTGTTTGATTTTCTCTGCATCAACCTGAACCAAGAACCTACCTTTTTGATGATGCTTCACAACCAAGTTTACATTTCTCTTTTTAGCCTTCATTTCAAGCTGATCTACAACCTCCTGAATAAGCTCAAACATATCAACAGGCTCTGCTTCAATATCTATAGTACCCGCTTCAAGTTTTGTTATTTGATCTAAATCTTCAACTATATGAATCATACGACCCACGCTTTTATTGGCTCGTTCTAAAAACTTACGATTGATTTCCTGATCATCTATAGCCCCATCGAGAAGGGTATCTATATAACCCTGAATATTAAAAATAGGTGTTTTTAATTCGTGTGCCACGTTTCCCACAAACTGTCGACGGTAACTCTCACGAATCATTAATTTTTGAATTTCTTGCTCTCGTTTTATGTTCCACTTATTCACATCTCTGTTCGCCTTACGCAAATCCACATCTTTTAAATCTCTGGGTCTAGATTTAAAATCCTGAATATTCTTATAAATCAGCTTAATTTTATTGTAGATAAATTGATCTACTAACCAGCGAACCAAAATAAAGCTTGAAAGTCCAACAGAAGAAACTAATATGACCGAATTAGCAAAGCTCAAAGAAAACTCAAACAAGATAATATGAACCAGCATGATAAGCATCAACATCACAGAGGCGGCTAAAGAAACTAACCACGATTGATCCATTTGCTTATTCAGCTTATTATATAGTTTTGACCCTTTATTCATTCACTTTAAATTTATAACCTACACCTTTCACAGTTTCAATATAGTTCCGCCCTAGCTTTTCTCTTAACTTTCGCACATGCACATCTATCGTTCTTCCACCTACAACTACATGGTCGCCCCAAATTTTATCAAATATTTCTTCGCGCTGAAACACCTTTCCGGGCTTAGAAGCTAAAAGATAAAGGATTTCAAATTCTTTACGTGGCAAAGTCAATGGCTCTTCATCTAGAGTAACTAAATAGCGTTCTCTATCGATAACAATATTTTGAACATGAATAATACTTTTAGATTCTTCATCAGAAGACAAAGAGCCTTTTCTTCTAAGTAATGCTTTCACCCTACTCACAAGCACCTTTGGCTTGATAGGTTTATTGATATAATCGTCGGCGCCAGCTTCTAAGCCAGCCACCTGAGAATAATCCTCGGCTCGAGCGGTTAAAAAAGTTATAATAATATGATCGTACTTAGAATTCGAACGAATATTCTCGCAAGTCTCAATACCATCCATTCCGGGCATCATTACATCCAGCACGATTAAATGGGGTTGAAACTCATCTAATTTATCCAAAGCCATTTGACCATTGCTACAAGTAGCCACTTCAAACCCTTCCTTTTTTAGGTTGTAACTTAAAAATTCGAGAATGTCTTTCTCGTCGTCAACAAGTAGAATACGATTATTGTTTTGCATATTTTTAGATGATTTCTGTAAATATAAAAATTATTAGGGCAAAAAAAACTCCGCCGAAGCGGAGTTTGAAAATATCTAGAATCCTATCCTACTAAAAAACTTGGTAATTCCTGCAGCAAATTCTGAAGGAATAGTCTCCATCATCGAAGCTAACGAAAGCTGATCGTTTACACCAATCGCAATTGCAATAGAAATAAACAAACCAATCATCGCATAAGAGAAATCCTTGAACACTAACTTTACTGAGTGTCCAAAGCTATGTGAGCCTGTTTTACGAATTGCCATGGCTACTTCGCGACCACCCAACAAACCGATGAACACCCAAGTAGTACTCATAGGTACAGAGCTATATAGTTTAAAGTAGAATAAAATGATACAGTAAATAAAGTCAACAATCGTAGCGAAGCGAACATCAGTAATCACAGACTTCTCAGTTACAATCTTTTGAATTCTACCACCTTTATAATAAAACAGTAAACCTAATCCAATAAACACGACCATTGCGAAGCCCATGAACTCAGTAAAGGCCATATCTCGTGGAAGATATACAGCAATATTAGCAGCATCTTGCATCAACCAAACAGACCAAAGGGTTCCTGAAGTAATCCATTGAGCTATGCTCCAGCCAAACTTAGCTTCACCAACAAAGTATTTCTTTGCGTATTTAGAGATCACTAAAAAGATTGTTACCCCTAAGAAAAAGGCAAGAATATACCCACTCATACTTTTTGCCAATACCTTACCAATAGCAGCAGGAACAGTAGCAAACGAAGTTAAAAGAATGAATGTTGTAGAAACAGGCATTCTTAATCGCGTAAGTATTAAAAGAAATATAGGAGCTGCAATTTGCAAGAAGTGGAATTCCTTTGGTGCCACATCGAAACCTTTTGACAACAATCGCCCGTGTGAAACATCACCATCGGCAACACCATCGCCAATAACTTTTCCTGCGGCATCAAAAGCACCAACTGTATCACTAAAAAGCCAACTATATCCAACAGTAAATAAGAAGATACTTCCGATAAACAACCAAAGCACCCACCACTTCTTATCTTGATTTGAGGCGATAAAGGTTCCGAGCGTTTGAATACTATCGTTTGCAACAGCAGCATAAGCGGCAAATAAAAACCCTACCCACATAGCAATTTGAGGATAAGGTGTTGCAAACATAGCCAGCATAAAGGCTGCTATAACAAAAGTAAGGAATGATTTCTCGTCTTTTTGAATCCAAAGAGAAACTGGAAAACTAAATCGTTTGATTAGTCTTTTCATTATATGTCAAATAAAAATTTAGACTAGCATTATGCAAGAACTGCAATTGCGTAAACAACTACTAAAATCGCTGCGTATAAAAACTTACTAATCTCAATTCTTTTTACTGCTGAAGTATTCATATTCTTTGTGTTTTAATTCCTACTCTACAAATAAAGAGCATAATTCAAACAATGCAGTTAAGCTAAAAGAAATCTAATGTTAAGTTTAGGTTAAGTGGTCTCTTTAAGATAAACCTTTCCTCCTTTACCTACTACAAAACTCTAAACAAAAACTACTAAAATACTTTAAGCGCAAAAGAATGAGTAATTAATCCACATGGATTTCATACTGCCCGATTTTCAGGGAAGGCTACAATCGAAATCATAGCAGAAATATAAGTAATAATAAAACCTCCTAAACATAAGGCTTTATCCTTTTTAGAAATGGATAAGGCCAAGGCTTTGGCTACTATAAGACCTTCATTTTTTTGAGCCTAATTTTAGTATCTTTATTTTTAAATTCAAAATACGTATCCCTAAGTAAGATAAATAAAAGTAATACTGTATTTATAGCCGACTCAGATACTATTGAAATGAAAATTTGAAACCGACTAATTATGAATCCAATATTTCAATTTTTAATCATTCAGATTGTAAAACTCAAGAAAAAAGGGAAAGGTTCTTCGCGAGATTATGAGAAAGAATTAAGGAATACACAAATTGAATTTACTCACTTAATTCGTGATAGCTTTTTCATTTTATTAGGAGTACTCTCAGCAAGTTTTGGCTTACAAGGGTTTTTACTACCTAATATGTTTATCGATGGTGGTGTGATGGGGATTTCTCTAATAATAACCGAGCTTACTGGAACGCCATTATCAATTTTAATATTTGCCCTAAACCTCCCATTTATAATTATGGGGATCTCTACTATCAACCGTCAATTTGCCATCAAAAGTCTTATTGCAATTATTTTACTTGCTATTTCAGTTCATTTTATACCCTTCCCAGTTGTTACAGACGACAAATTACTTATTGCAGTATTTGGAGGATTCTTTTTAGGATTGGGAATCGGTTTAGCAATTCGTGGTGGTTCTGTTATTGATGGAACCGAAGTTTTAGCCGTTTTTATAAGTCGAAAAACATCCTTGACCATCGGAGATGTCATCTTGATATTTAACACCCTTATTTTTGGTCTTGCAGCCTATATATTTACAATTGAAATTTCATTATATGCCATGCTTACCTATTTAGTAACCTCTAAGGCAGTTGACTTTGTAGTTTCGGGAATAGAGGAATATGTAGGCGTAACAATTATTTCAGATAAAAATGATGCCATTAGATTAGCTATCACTGAAAATCTGGGTAGAGCATGCACCATTTATTCTGGTAAAATGGGGCAATCGCTGAAGCCTACAGAAATTATTTTTACGCTAATAACTAGATTGGAATTGGCTAAACTACATACGGAGATTGATAAAATAGATAAGGATGCATTTATGGTAATGCAGAGCGTGAAAGATGCCAAAGGTGGGGTGATAAAAAAAAGACCATTGAATTAATATACAATAGTCATATTGGTTTAAGATTACACTCATTACTGCTAAACATAAACAATATAAGTTCCAATAAATAGCACAATATTATTTAGCTTTGAGCCCCTTCTCAACAGAGGGACAATCAACTCTGTATCAATATTATTTATCGACACTTTGAAAGACGCAAAAACAACAAATAAGCTTCTATTGATTATTGTGATTTCTCTAATCTTTTATTTACTCAAAACGCTTTCCTTTATATTCATACCGCTCATTTTATCCATGTTCATTACACTTTTGTTTTTACCGATTATGAGATGGTTGACAAAGAGAAAAGTCCCTAAGCTTGGAAGTGTCTTGATTGTGATTTTAATAATTATCGGGGCTTTAAAAGTAGGTGGAGAACTCATTCAATTGTCAACCAATGAAATCCTCTCAGCAGATAGTTTCTTTTTCGAAAAAGCAGAAACAAAACTTTTAGGATTAATTGCAACTATCGAAAGCTTTTTAGGAATTGAAGGACTTCAAGGAGGGAATGTGTTGATGCACTATATTCAAAATAGTGGTATTCTAGAAAATTTTGGTACGACCTTGGGATTTATTAGCAATACGCTTTCCATGATTTTGATGACTGCTTTTTTTGTCGTTCTATTTCTTTCGGAATCTATCAACTTCCAAAAAATATTAAACACCACGATTTTCAAACAGAATCATTCCTCTGTAAAAACGTTTATGAAAATTGAAAAAGACATTGTGAAATTTGTCAAGGTAAAGTTCGTCATAAGTTTATTTACAGGGATAGGTTTTAGTCTAGCCTGCCTAGCATTCGATATTAGCTTCCCAATTTTCTGGGGACTCTTTGCTTTTATCATCAATTTCGTTCAAATGGTAGGCTCAATAATTTCTGTAGTACTACTGTCTTTATTTGCCTTTATAGAGATTGACCCAACAGGGACTCTTCTGTATTTTGTTTTAGCAATTACAGGAGTACAAGTGCTGATGGGTGCAATTTTAGAGCCGATCTTTATGGGGAAAACATTCTCGGTAAACGTGATAACCGTTTTAGTTATGCTTATGCTTTGGGGTTATATTTGGGGTATCCCTGGATTAATAATGTCCATACCTATCACAGTATTCCTTAAAATTTTGTTAGATCAATTCCCCAATACTCAATTTGTGGCAAGCTTAATGGCCGGCCCCGAGCCCATCATTAATTTACCTTGGAATAAAAAATAAAAATGAGGTGGCGAAAATCCAAGTCAGCTACCTCCTATCGATTTATTTTAAAAACTCAACTCGACCATTAGAGACATCATAGATGGCTCCAACAATTTCGATTTGCCCTTCTTTTTCCATGTCGGATAATATTGAACTTTCTTGTCTGATGTTTTCAATTGACAATTTCACGTTTTGAACAGAGACTTGTTCTATTTGGCTCTCCGTTAGCTCGTTGCCAACTTTAAGCATATTTACGGCAGGCTTAATCTTAGAAAGTAAAGCGGTAATATTTCCTAATTCAACATTTTTACACGCAGCCGTTACAGCACCACACTTGGTGTGCCCCAAAACTACTATTAGCTTAGACCCCGCCACTTTACAGGCATATTCTAGAGAACCCAGTATATCTTCGTTAATAATATTACCTGCTACTCTAGCGCTAAAAACATCTCCAATACCTAGATCGAATACGATTTCCACCGGAACTCTAGAGTCAATACAGCTAAGTATTGCAGCAAAAGGGAATTGCCCCTCACTTGTATCTACTATCTGTTTTTGAAAATCTCTTTTGTCATAAGTATTTTGAGTGAATCTTTTGTTCCCCTCAATTAATCTATTTAATGCAGCTGCAGAAGTAATTTGATCTTGTATTGCTTTATTCATTGTTTTCATTTCTTCTTGAAATTTTAATTATGCTTTTTCAGTCGACTTAAGCCAAAGCAAACAATCTTCAATCGTTTCAAACACTTGTTCGGTCGGGATTAATTCTGGAATAATATCGATACATCCAAGCATATGTTTTGGCTGCTTTAGCACATGAACCAGCAACACTTTTTTACCCTGCTTAACTAAATCAATCAGCACATCTTCCATTGCATATAATCCCGATTGATCCATATACGGCATTCTACCCATCTTAAAAATAATAATATCCGATTCGCTGGGGATTTGCTGTGCCAATTGCTGAAACTCACTAGTAGAACCAAAGAATAAGGGGCCTTTTATTTGCTTAACAGTAATTAGTTCTTTCATCGATTCTGGTAGATTGATAAGATCTGAACGCTCTTGATGTTCGCTTAAAGAACTAACTTTAGACCGCACAGCAGTTAAATCCCCAATTTCTTTCATAAACATTAAGGAAGCAATAATCAAACCTATACCAACAGCATATACCAAGTTCCAAACAGATGCTAAAATTAGCACCACAAACATAATAACAACTTCAGGACGAGGCATATGAGGAATTGCCTTAAGACCTTTATAATCCATAACACCTATACCCACGGTAATTAAAATTCCTGCCAAAACAGCTGCGGGGATTTGAGAAGCAATAGGCCCTAGAGCTAAAAGGACAATAAGCAACATCAGACCAGCCATCATTCCAGACAATCGTGTTTTCCCTCCGGCTTTAATGTTTACAACTGTTCTGATAGTAGCACCTGCTCCTGGTATACCCCCAAAAAGAGCAGCAATACTATTCCCTATTCCTTGCCCAATTAATTCCTTATTGGGTAGGTGCTTTGTTTTGGTCATATTATCAGCTACCACAGATGTCAAGAGAGTATCTATAGTCCCCAATAGAGCTAAGGTTAGAGCACTAAAAACATAGGGTAAAATACTCGTGAAACTAAATTCTGTGAAAACTCTAAAATCGGGAATGGGTAAACCACTTGGTATTTCTTCAATAGGTCTATAATCTAAGCCAAACCCAACAGGAATGGCAGACATAACAACTAAGGCAACTAATGTGCTAGGCACTTTAGTGCTTATTCGTTTAAATCCATAGATAATTATGATAGTACCCAAAGCTAACATCAGTTCCAACCAATTAACATGTTGCAAAGCTCGAGGTAAAGTCTTAATCGCTCCGATGACTCCAGAGGCCTCTTTACCAGCTAAAGTCTGTGACTCTTTAATAATTTGATCTTGTGTAATATAAGCCGCACGTTTAATGGTTTCCTCAAAATCATGAAGAACCAACACTCCTTCTCCAGCCTCATCTTTTAATATATTATCTAATATTACCTCTTCGGCATAAGGCTTAAATTGATTTACAAACTCCACATCTTCTTTAGGGTAGTATCCAACTGCAGGAAGGATTTGAGTAATTAATATTATGATTCCTATTGCAGTCATAAAACCGGAAACTACCGGATAAGGGATGTATTTAATGTACTTACCAAAACCTAATACACCTAGAGCAATTTGCATAAGACCCGCCAATAAAAACACGCCCAAAATGGCTGGTAAAGCTTTACTTACATCTCCATTAAAAGTTGCAAGAATTCCTGCAATCACCACCATACTTACAGCCGTCATAGGAGCTGTTGGACCAGAAATTTGGGTATTGGTTCCGCCAAAAAGAGCGGCAAAAAAACCAACAAAAATTGCCCCATATAAACCCGCACTCGGACCAAGACCAGAGCTTACACCAAATGCAAGAGCTAGTGGTAAAGCAACGATTCCTGCGGTTACCCCACCATATATATCACCTTTAAGGTGCTTGAAATTAAATATATTTTTCATGTGCTATTTTTTTAAAAAATTAAAGACTAATTCTGTATAAAAATCAGTTATGGTATCCTTTCCGTGCTTAACATCTGTTAGAGAAGGAAGGTGGTCGGCAAAATACTTTTGTTCATGAGCACCTTCTATTACCGTGGAAGTTAACATATGCGGAAGTTCAAAATTTGGAGAAATTTCTAAAATAATATCGCTCACCCTTTGTACTACGGATTTATAAGCCTTAAAACAGCCTTTTTTATTCTCTGCATCTACATTCTTTGTATGATATGTCTTAAGCGATTCAGAAAAAATGATTTCGCTCAATAAGACTTCGTTTACATAAGAAATAGCATTGTCTACCAAAACAGGTTTGGTTAAAATATGAATCGACTTCCTCAATCTCTCTTCGGCAGAATTAACATTGGTGGATGCAAAAACAATCCGATATTCCGTCCATGTCCAGTACCAGCTAGTGAGATAAATTAATAAAGTATGCTTATTTTCGAAATAACGATATATAGAACTCTCAGGAGAATTTATAGCTTGCCCAAGTTTTTTAAATGTGAAAACTTCAAAGCCCATCTCGTTGATGAGCTCTATACTCTTCGATATAATCTTCCTTCCTAATTCAGAAGAATCTGGATTTTTAGAATACAAGCCCGAACTTATCTCAATATGTATAGGTAAACTTTTCATAGTTAAACACTGTTCTACGCAAATATAATAGTAATACTATCGTTTGTGCAAGTTCGAATAGCTAAATAATGTTAATTCATAATAATACCATAAAAAAACGGTAGTTCCTGAGGTGGAACTCCCGCTTTTCAATTTATACTAGCACGTAAATACTATGCAAAAAAGATTAAATCATTCAATTCGATTTAGAAATGAACATCAAATTGAATTCTGTACATTAAGCTACCAGTAGGCTCATTAGCTATAGTTAGGTAACTGATGTCAGATTGAATTTTTAACTTATGTCCTTTAATGTATTTTGAAACCCCCATAGTATATTGAGTTTCCATGTCTTCTCCGGTAATGTCTTTATCTAAAGAAATTGAAGTATAACGACCTGTTAGTTCCCAGTTGTTTTCAAATAAATAACCAGTCATTAAGTTTAGCCCATTTCCAACTTGTACTACAACATCTTCAAACACCATCCCATTAGAATGTTTAGCAACGGCATCGTCAGCAGTTCTTGAAGCGTACTCGGCCATTAAAGAAAAGCCTTGGTATTTAAACATAGCATCCACAAAAATGGTGTGCACATTGGTTTGGTAATACTCAGCTTCGGGCGAAAGAAAACCACCACCCACAAGCATATAACTCCCTTGGTTGGATCGATCTTTTACAGCATTGTTATAGTCATAAGTAGCACCAATTGCCAACTTAGGCGATTCTTCTCTTTTCAAATCTCCGCCTGTATAATCACCTTTACCCTTGAATTTACCGAATGGTAAAACTTCAATTCTACCGGTCCATTGGTAGCCACCAAGATTTTCTTGAACCACATTTCTACCCTCTCCTTGAGACATAGCAAGAGATTCTCTTACCACAAAGCTTTTCCCTAAAATAAAATGATGACGTAATTGGAAACCCATATCGCGGTCGATATTAAATCTTTTATTAACTAGGGAACGATCAACCAATTGTAAGTTTGCAGAAGATACTACTCGCTCTCTGTTGCCCGGTAATTTAGTTTGACCAGCCCAAAAAGTAAAATTCTTATAGAAGTTCCACTTAATAACAGCATCTAAGATCATCTTAGGAGCCTCGTTGTTTCGACTGTCAACTTTGCCCAAGTCTTTATTAGACAAACCCAATTCAATTTTATACTTCAGTTTAGGACTTAAAACAAAACCTCCAAATTTCAATCTTGCTCTTCGAATCAGAAACTGTGTAGTACCGTTATGAATTCCATCCGCATCATTAACATCCCATTCTGCAATATAAAGTGATTGCATACGCGCGGCAAACTTCATGCTGTAAGAGCTATCTGCAGCAATTACATTGTAAAAACCCTGCCCAAAGCTATTGTTCACAACATCTTGACCGAACATTAGAGTTGAAAACCCTAAAGCTATTAGTAACAAATTAAAGTTCTTCATGGTGCGTTTTGTAGTTATTTTCTAATGCAAATGTATGGCTACAAACTAAAAAGTATGTTAATCGGCTTTTAATAGTATGTTAAGTAATTGTAAACATCAATAATGATCAAGATATCTATAGAGATCGTCAAAACAAAAAAAGAGCCGCAAAATGCGGCTCTTTTTTTTATGTTTTGACTTATAAAACTACAAGAGACTTTCTGACCAATAAGCCATCTGCTAGCTCAATTCGCAACAAATAAGTTCCTGATTGAAGTTTTTCAATATTCAACTCTATTGTTTCATCCGTAGAGTGGATGGCTAATATTTTTTTACCTGTCAAGTCCATCACACTAATCATTTTCACGTCTAGATAACCTGTATTTATAAATACACTTTGGTCTGCTGGATTAGGAAATAATACAATCGTATTAACAATTTCTTCAATTCCTATTTCTTGACATGAACCATCATCTACTATTGCATTTTCATCATAGTTAGGGAAGTCTGGATTTGTACAACCTATAGCTAAGGTTTGATCGCAACCTGCAATAAATGATATTGTCTCACCAAAACCATAATCAGAACCCGATGCAATTGTCTGACCGCAGACAACTATACTATAACCATCTGTAAACAGGCCATCTCCATAGTCATCTATAATCTCAAATGTTAAATAACTGTTGTTCTCTAAACAGAAGAACTCTTCGTAATTTGTTTCTGATGACAAAGAACCTAAAGCTGCAGAACCGAGTACTGAACCGTCGGATGAAGTCATATTCCATGCAACTTCTTCTGAATAATAATCTGTAGCTAAAAACAGTTGAACTTCCATAGCACCGGTGCTACAATTAGAGCTTGTAAACAGAACTGTGTATTCAGCAGTGTAGTTACCATCTGTTGTTGCCACAATGTGCACTTCATACTCTTCTCCTGCGGGTGCATCAGCATCTAAGGTCATTGGGATAGAGATTTCGATAGTTGCCCCATCATCAATAGGATTAAAAGTGATATATTCTTCGATGATTTGAAGTGAAGTGAAGTCAGTTGAAGTAAGCGTTAAACCTGCTAAACTATTGGCATGCCCATTATTATCTAGACTCATGTTCAACTGAACGGTTTCACCAAAGTCAATAAAACCGTTACCATCTTCATCTGTAAGAGTGTGAGAAGAAAAGTTAAGGCTAGGAGCATTTACAACAAAACTACCATAGGTTATCCATTGGGTACCTTCCACATCTATTACAGTAAACGTTAAGACTACAACTTCTTGATCTTCGAAGAGACCATTTAGCTGGATTGTTACAGCATCCGAGATTGTAGTAGTTGACTCAGCAGATAGACCCTCTACAGTACTACTTTCTGATGAAACTGAAACGTTTGAATTACTGGAAGACACAGACATCTCTATTGTACCAGCATCTACCATTCCAAAGTTTTGGAGATCAATATTTAAAGTGAATGACTCACCTACTTCTGCTTGAGCGTTTCCTCCTACACCATCGTTAATAGTTAACTGTGAAAATGCAACAAAAGGAGCATCGGCAGACATCATGTTAATGTCAGAAATATACACTTGTCTATTTTGCTTACTAACAACAATTTCTACGGGTTCCATAGAACTAATAGGATCAAAATTTAAGAGAACTGCACCAGAGGCATCAGTATAGGAAGCATCTAACAACACCCCGTTTTGATTGATGGCAACATAAGCATATTGCTCGGTAGACACATTGATTGAAGACGTGCCCATAGTAATTGCAGCAGCATGAGCAACCTCAATAACAGAAGGTATTCCATAATACGTAAGCACGCTAGGGTCTCCCATAAGGTGGTATATTTCCCAGTAATACTGTGAATTTCCACTACCAGACTCAGATACCGCCCAGTTTCCAGCCTGTAAAATTTGACCTTGAGATATGGTCCACACCTCTTCTAATTCTTCATTTTCATGAAAACTACAGTCGTAAGCAGCCACACTTGTTTCTTCATAAGTAGGATTGGCACTTATAGGGCCATTTCCAACGCCCCAATAGTAATCTTCATCCCACAGAGTATTATTTGAACCCCCAATATAACCAACGGCTCCTTTTTTAGCGACTCTCAATAAAGCTTCTCCTAAACAAGTTACCCCATTAAAAGTATTTGACTGACAACAATTCCCGATTAACAGGCCATATTGATCTTCATTTTCCAAGGTCGATACATTGTAAATATCAAAACTCGGGTCTGACCAACCTGTAGGACCACAATGGGCAGTATAATTCCCAAATCCAACACCGTTACTAATACGTTCAATTATTTCCGTTTCGGCAACCGAAGTAGCGGATTCAGGATACAAGTAAGTATAAGTAGTAATATCGTGATCCGTATTAAAATAATTATCTATTCCGTAATTGATTTGCCCATTCCCATGGGTTGGCGCAAAGCTAGCATCTACACCTGCAACCATTAAAGCCTCAGCTAAATAGGAAGGATCGGGCATAGTATAGGCTTCATACTGGATTGTTTTCTCTAGTTGAGGAGCTAACTCTGAAATGTTATTTGCAGAGAATCTACCATAATACATTTCAGGGAAGTAATCTCCTGCACCATCAAATTCACAATAGTACATATCAGAAACATGAGAACCTGTATTGAAACTAGGGATTTGTTCGTGATCACCCACAATCAATAAATAAGTAGGTGCAGGTTCTAGTTCTGTAGCATTGTCATACAAACTCTGGATATAAGCTTTCATCGATTCTGGAGTACTACCCAGATCTTCCTCCCCTTTATAGACTTCTATTACATCAAAACCTTTTCTCGTTTTCCATGAGATAAAATCTTGTAAGGCATCTTCGAACATAGGGTCAGAAAGAATAACCATTCTGATAGGAACTATTGTAAAGTCATTTTTCAGAGGGGTTTGTGTATTCAGGAGTTTAGAGAAGTTAGCACCAAATTCGGAAGATTGTAAAGAAGGGTTCTCTTGTTTAATTGACGAAGTAAATTGAACTTTAATATTTAGCTCTTCAATCTTTTCAAGTTCGTTTGTTAATGGGTGGTATGCAAGTGGGGCTATCTGCAAACGAGCAATTGTTTTGCCCCGCATAGTTCCTAAGCGTTCTATATTAACTACACTTTGGCGGTAAAACTGATCAGCACTATAGGTTGCTTCATTATAAATAAACCTAATTTTATTTACATCTTCATTTTTAAACACAGACCTCTGAGCAGGCAAAACTTCATAATGATATCCGAGTTCGCTTAAGTCTATTATAGATGTTTCTTTATTGAGTATTGAAACTATAATTTCACCATCTTCAGGGATTTCAATCAGCTTTGAAAACACTGGTAAATCAGGATTCCCTAGGTCATAAGACTTTGTTAATCCATCAATATGTATCTCCGTAAACAAACCTTCTTTGTTTTCTAGAGTTCCTAGATCAATCTCACCATTTGTAAATGATAAATGGAATGAATTTGGGTTATTTGAATGTACTTTTGACGAAGCAAGTTGAGCGAATGAATTTAAAGATATAAAGCTCAATAATAGTGTAAAGAATCTTTTCATAGCGATTGTTTTAATCGCAATTTATAAGGCCAAATCTATGCCAAAAAAAAACACCTCTAAGGAGGCGCAAAAAAGATTTATCGATTACGAAGAATGACAAACGTGAATATGTTTAACAACATCAATTAAGCTAGCATGGCTTACTGAGTAATAGGTATTCTTCCCGACTCTTTCTGAGTTTAGGATTCCTTTATTTTTCAAAGTATTTAAATGATGAGAAGCAATTGCTTGTTCAATTTTTAAAGCTATAAAAATTTCTGTTACTGATAATCTCGGGGTTTTCTCCAACAATTCAATAATTGAAATTCGAATGGGATGCCCGAGGACTTTTAACATCGAAGCTGCACTTTGCAAGGCTTCGGAATTTAGGTTTACGTCTAGTGTACTCATTAGGGGGTGGATTTCGTGTTAACACAATGCCAAATATAGTGAATTGTATTTAAATAATCAATTTGATAGATTTGAAAAGAAATAAACACGCATTAAGTAATGTAAGCCATTTATTATGAGGTGATTAACGTGGGTAGGGGTAGTCATGAATAGCAATTTCACTTGCACTCAATAATCTATATAGGTGTTGAATTATATTTCTTTACGTAATCTAGCTACCGGAATATTTAGCTGTTCGCGATATTTTGCAACGGTACGACGGGCAATTGGATAGCCCTCTTCAATAAGTAAATCCATTAATCGAGCATCAGTTAATGGCTTTACTTTATTTTCTTTTCCAATTAATTCTTCAAGAATCTTTTTTATTTCTTTTGTTGACACATCTTCTCCTTGGTCGTTCTTCATAGACTCTGAGAAGAAATTTTTGATTAAAAAAGTTCCGTAGGGCGTGTCGACATATTTACTATTGGCAACTCTAGATACGGTAGAAATATCCATTGCAACTTTCTCGGCAATATCTTTAAGTATCATTGGTTTGAGCATGCACTCATCACCCGACAAAAAGTATTCTTCTTGAAAACTCATTATTGATGTCATGGTTAACATCAGCGTACGATGTCTTTGACGAATCGCATCAATAAACCATCTTGCAGAATCGAGTTTTTGCTTCACAAAAAGAACGGCATCTTTTTGAGCCTTATCTTTCTTAGGCCCTGAATCTTTATAATTTTGAAGCAACTCTTTAAAGGTACTATTTACGCGCAACTCAGGTATTACACCTGTATTCATCGACAGGTCGAGCTGTCCATCAATAATCGATATCCTGAAGTCCGGAATAATATGCTGTACTATTCTAGAGGTACTAAAAAGAGCGGATCCTGGCTTAGGATTGAGTTTAGATATTTCTTTTAAAACCTTCTTCAATAAGTCTTCTGTAACAGACAATCTAGATAAGAGCTTATCGTAGTGTTTTTTTGAAAGAGCGTTAAAATGGTTTGCAACAATTTCTCGTGCTAAATCCACTACTTCACTAGTGCCTTTTTTAGCCAATTGAATTTGCATACATTCTTGTAAGTTTCGGGCACCAATTCCGGGTGGTTCAAAATCTTGAATAACAGTTAATACACTAGTAAGTTCTTCTTCTGAAACAACAAAATTTTGATTAAAGGCTAAATCATCCACAATAGCGGACAGCTCTCTTCTAACGTATCCATTATTATTTACACAGCCAATTAAATAAACACCGATTTGATAGGAGTGGTCATCTAAGTTTCGCAAAGCTAATTGCTTTTCTAAAATCTCCATTGAGCTTACGCCCATAGCAATCGGGATAGATTTATCTTCCTGATCGGGGCTGGTATTATTGGCCACTAAACGATACCGCGGAATCTCGTCATCACTTAAATATTCATCCACATTAATCTCATCGGCCTCAATTGTTTGCTCATCACGATCTTCATGATCTTCAAAATCGGGTCCCTCATCTTGCTCAACACCTTCTTCAATAGCGGGGTTGGCATCAATTTCCTCTCTAACTTTCTGCTCAAGTTCAATCGTTGGAAGCTGAATAAGCTTCATCAACTTGATTTGCTGAGGAGAAAGCTTTTGAGAAAGCTTTTGATGTAGAGACTGCTTTAACATATATGATTAAAAGTCTGCGTTATTTGGTGTTCTTGGGAAGGGAATTACATCTCTTATATTCCCCATTCCTGTTACGAACAATACTAATCTTTCAAAACCTAATCCGAATCCACTATGCGGCACAGAACCGAACTTTCTAGAATCGAGGTACCACCACAACTCCTTCTCTTCAATGTCCATTTCCTTCATACGAGATTTAAGCACATCGAGGCGTTCTTCACGTTGTGATCCACCAATAATCTCACCTATACCCGGAAATAGAACATCCATAGCACGAACCGTTTTCCCATCGTCATTCATACGCATATAAAATGCTTTTATATCCTTTGGGTAATCTGTTATAATAACCGGTTTTTTAAATTTCTTTTCTACTAAATATCTTTCATGTTCCGATTGGAAGTCAGCGCCCCATTCTTCAATTAGGTACTGGAATTTCTTTTTCTTATTCGGCTTCGAATTGCGTAGGATATCATACGCTTCAGAGTAAGTAATACGCTCAAAATCATTTTCAACAACAAATTTCAGCTTTTCTATTAAACCTAATTCCTGACGATCTTCCTTCTTCTTACCTTTTTCTTCATCTTGTAAGCGTTTGTCTAAAAACTCTAGATCATCACTACAATTATCTAAAGCATACGAGCACAGGTATTGCAACATCTCTTGAGCCAAGTCCATGTCGTCATTCAAATCTGCAAAAGCCACTTCGGGCTCTATCATCCAAAACTCAGCAAGATGTCTGGAGGTATTCGAGTTTTCGGCTCTAAAAGTAGGCCCAAAGGTGTATACTTTACCAAGTGCTAAAGCAGCCATTTCTGCTTCTAACTGTCCAGAAACAGTAAGATTCGTTTCTTTCCCAAAGAAATCTTGGGTATAATCAACTTTCCCGTCTTCGGTTAAAGGTGTATTAATTTTATCTAATGTACTTACGGCAAACATTTCACCCGCGCCTTCACAATCTGATCCAGTTACAATTGGAGTGTGGATATTTGAGAAGCCTTTTGCATTAAAGAAATTATGTACCGCAAAGGTTAAAGCATGCCTGACACGAAATATAGCACTAAAAGTATTCGTTCTAAAACGCAGATGCGCCTTTTCGCGTAAAAACTCTAAGGAGTGTTTTTTAGGTTGTAGAGGGTATTCATCAGGATCTGCGACACCAATAACTTCAATAGAATCGGCTAAAACTTCCGTTTTCTGCCCTGAGCCCGTAGATTCAACTAATTTCCCAATTACGGAAATACTAGCACCAGTATGGATTAACTTCAATATATCTTCCGAAATATTATTCTCGGCCACAACCTGAATATTATGAATGGTAGACCCATCATTTAAGGCAATAAATGAAACATTTTTACTCCCACGCTTAGTTCTCACCCATCCTTTAAGGTTTACTAAAGCTTCGCTTGCCTCTAAGCACAAGGCACTTTTTACTTCTATCCTCTTCATTTTATTCTAAATATCGTAGGTTGTTTGAGCAAATTTAATTTTTTCATTGGAATCTTAACCATGAAACGCTTCAAATTATCTGAAAACTACCCCTTTGGTATTGTTTTTGATGTTGGCGGGATTTATACAGAAAAATCTTTTGGTTACTAAATGGAATTCCTATTTTAGTATTTCAATACGATAGAATGAAAAAGATCTCCTTAGTACTATTACTTTTCTCGTGTATCTGTTTCGGACAGGAGGGCCGTCATATACGCATAAGTGACTCCTTATTTAATATTGGAGAAACTGATTTAGCAATAAGTCATTTAAACAAGTGTCTAGAGGTGCAAACAGACAAAAAAATTCAATTTGAATGTTTTTCGAGTTTATGTACTCTATACAAGCAAAATGGCGACTATAAGCTCTGCTTAGAAAATGGGCATAAATCTATTCCCATAGCATCGAAGTACAAGTTCACAAATTTAGAACTCTATGGGGATGCACTTTACAATATGGCAGTAGCCAAATTTAGATTAGGAGATCTTGATTCAACTTTTTTTTACGGTAAAGCGGCACTCCTTCAAAGAGAAAGAAATTTAAATCCTAATCACCCAAAAATCATACAAAACATTAACGCATTGGGCTTATTCTACCGCACCATAGGCGATCTTTCAGAATGTGTTAAATACCAAGAAAAGGCATTGAACTTAGCGCTAAACAGCGATTCGTTAGATTACAACAGTTTGATTATTTCTCATTTTTATGTAGGTAATTCGTATGCCGCAATAAACAATCTACAAGTCGCTAAAACACATTATTTAGAGGCCTTAAAATATTTCGAGGATTCCTTGGCAACAAAAGGGATATACAAAGCTCATTTGTATAGCTCATTGGGTGTGGTTTTAGCCAATCAAAAAGACTTAGAAAGCTCACAGGAACACTACCTAGAAGCACTAAAGATATTTAAAGAATTCCAACCTGAAGGGTATGTTAATATTGCTATCACTTATAGTAACCTAGCTAACAACTACACCAATTTAGGAGAATACGACCGAGCAAAAGAATTCCACAAAAAGGCCATTAGTCTTATTTCTGATCGAGGACTAGAACCCGAACTCACTTGGAAATACTTCAATTTAGGGGCCACTTATTTAGACAATAAAGAATACGGCAAAGCATTAGAATACCTATTAAAATCTAAATTATTCAACATAAAATACAACGGTGCTAAAAACGAGTTACACTCAATGGTTCTAAACCATATTGCCATGGTTCATTTAGCCAATAACAACAATACTGCCGCTAGAAAATCACTTATTCAATCGAGAGAAAACTCGTTAGAAATACTTGGCGAAAAAGATTACGACTTAGCAGAATCGTATTACCTCTACGGCTTGAGTCATTTTCAGGACCAGGCGTATACATCTTGTATTGAGCATTTAGATAAAGCACAACATGCATTATCAGATTCGATACATGATAATTTTAAAGATGAGATTATTTCTAGGCCATTATTATTAAGCATATTGGTACTCAAAAATAAGACGCTACTGGAATTATACGAGAACACAGGCGACTTAAAATTCCTACATCAACTTTACAAGAATTCAATTCGCACAAATAAGCTGAGTGAGGTTATTATAGATTTCTATTACCATGAATCTGCAAAGCTGTCGTTATTTAATGAGATTGATGAGAACTTACATTTGGGTATACAGGCATCAAAAAAGCTATTTAATCTAACAAGCGACTTGGGATACATTCAGCAAGCACTTAACTTTTTTGAAGCAGAAAAATCATTTTTACTAAAAAGAGAACTCCAAGATTCGTACGCGAAGAAAAACACGAATCTTCCGGACTCATTAATCTCTAGGGAAGATTTTCTAAAACGGGAAATCTCGCATAATCAGAATTTAATTTTCATTGAATCCGACTCCGAATCTAACTTCAGCAAGGAGCTAAGCTCGAAGGTATTTTCACTAAAAAGAGAATTGGAATCATTACTGAATGAAATTGAAACGAACTACCCAAGTTACTACACCTTAAAATATCAAAATACTAGAAGCAGTCTCGCATCTATTCAAGATGATTTATCGGTGAATACGATGGCTATTGAGTATTACCAACACAAGGATCACATCTACTCGATTAGCATTACCAAAGACAGGGTAAATTTCCTCTACCAGAAGTCAATAAAGTTTGAAGAAAAAGTACATGAGTTCAACAAAGCAATTGAAAGCTCTGACATTGGTGCTTTCGTAGGATTATCTTATGAACTACACAACACCTTAATGGCTTCTCACAACTATGAGAACTATGCACAAATACTACTGATCCCCAGTAAAGACATCGCTTTTTTAAGCTTCGACGCACTTATCTCAACAAACAATGATTCTCCAAGCTATAACAAGCTTGAATACCTGGTTAAAACCCACTCATTTTCGTACAATAACAGCCTACAAAAAAACAATATAGAACATGGCACTGCCTCGAGTTTATACCTCGGGATAAGTCCAAATTTCTCTACGAACAAGTACGCCAATTTAAAAGGGGCTATTAAGGAGGTAGAAAGGATTTCCGAAAAATTAAATGGAGACTTACTTATTAACGAAAATGCAACAAATGAGAGATTGCTGGAAGCCATCCCTAATTATAGGATACTCCATTTTGCGAGTCACGCAGAACTAAACACCTCCAACTCTGCATACTCTAAAATCATATTATCAGCTACCAAAGAGGATTCATTAAGCGATCAACTATATGCTTATGAAATTCAGAACAGCAAACTGAATGCCGATTTAGTAATTCTAAGTGCGTGTAATACAGGCGTTGGAGAGTTACTCTTAGGTGAGGGGATTGCAAGTTTAGCCAGAAGCTTTAATTATGCGGGCGCAAAATCTGTACTCGTAAGTCTTTGGGCGATACCCGATTATTCCACCTCAAAAATAATTAACAATTTCTTTGACAACCTGAGTACACAAAATAAGGCTATGGCACTACAGCAGGCTAAAATTAAATATTTAAAAACAGCAGACGAACACCTTTCGAACCCTATTTACTGGGCAGGATTAATTATAAATGGGGATGATAGCCCTATATTATTTAAAGAAGAAGTGGATTGGAAAATACTATACCTTATTATGGGTATTCTTTTTGTTGGGGTTTTATTTTGGAGAAAGAATCTCTAATAAGTCCTTTGCATATATAATGAAGTAACTCTTGTCATCAATAATCTCATTCAACAATTCTTTAGCATCCGATATTTCATCTAACTGAACCAAAGCAAGAGATAGGTACCATTTTCGTTGATTGGAAAAGTTATTCGTAGGATCCATCATTTCAAAATGTTCACGAGCCTCAGAAGGATTTCCTTTTGCTAAAAGAGCCACACCCTTATAGAAGAGCAATTCATTTTTCAATTCTGCATTGGTCATCAGCTTATCAAAACCAGCAATTGCAGAATCATAATCCTTTGCATCATATGATCTCATTACATTTTTCAAATCAGAATCTGAAATTTCAGTAGAGCGTGTAAGCGGTACAATAACGTTTGGGTAGGGTCTAAAATACTCACTAAAAACCTGCTCTGTTTCTATATTGGGCTGAACGTTTGAGAAATTAAATGCAGCAACTGTAAGTATAACGGCTAGAGATGCCACTGCACCATAGCGCATTACACCTCTTATTGTAAAGTTATATTTTGGTTTACGAATGTGTATTTGATCTTCTAATTTCTGAAAGTCACCTTTCAACTTTCTAGCCCTTGCTTCTTTCAGGCCGCCAAACACGTATTCATATTGTGTGACTTCAGTTTTAAATTTTTCATCGCGCACCATTTCCTGTTCAAAAAACTCGAGCTCATCTTTAGATAAGTCCTCATTAAAATACCTTTCGATTAAATTCATTTTTTGGGAACTGTATTTCATTATGCTTTTTTCACTTTAGTATTAAACACCATTTCTTTTAAATACTTTAAACATCTATATTTCTGCACCTTAAGGCTATTCACTGATTTATATTGTAAAGATACTGCAATTTCCTCGTATGTTACGCTCTCTAAATAATATTGAGTTAGTATAGACCTACATGGGTTTGGCAGGCTCTCTAACTTACTAAGGACAATACCAATACAATCATCTTCAATCGGATTTCCGCCGAACAAAACCATTCTGCTGGAGAATATATTTTCTCGTTTATCACGATTAAATTCTTCTTTAATTTTATTCCTTATTAGCTGTCTTCCTAAACCAAAAATATACGCACGAAAGGAAACAAAAATACGTTCTATTTTTCGATCTTGTATTTTTTGAATCAACACCACCATAGAATCTTGATATAAATCCTTCGCATCTTCAAAAGAGATATGATGCTTTTTTGCTGCCCAGTTTAAAAAGTAATCGCGATTGTCATAATAGAGCTCTTGAATAACCCTTTTATCATTGAGTTGAATTGCCTTTATTATATTTTGATTATTTTCAATCAAGCTAGTGTAACTATTTATAGATTGTATAAGACACCCAATATCGAACATTTTTCCACATATTCAACATATTATATCTACCAATAGTTTAGTATATTTACAGATTAATTACAAGCCCAATACGACACCCTAAACTTGAGTTTTATCTTAAATACAGTCAACAATCCTAGCGATTTAAAAAAGCTTGAAGTCTCAGACTTACGCCAAGTTTCGGAAGAACTTCGTCAATTTATTGTCGATATTGTTTCTGTTCATGGTGGTCACTTTGGCGCTAGCTTAGGCGTGGTAGAGCTTACGGTTGCTTTACATTATGTATTTAACACCCCTTACGATCAATTGGTTTGGGATGTAGGGCACCAAGCTTATGGGCATAAAATTCTTACCGGAAGAAAAGATATTTTCCATACGAATAGAAAGTATAAAGGCATCAGTGGGTTTCCCAAAAGAGATGAAAGTGAATATGATGCATTTGGTGTAGGTCACTCTTCCACCTCTATTGGAGCCGCTTTGGGGATGTCTTTAGCCTCTCGTATTAAAGGAGAGACTGACAAACAACACATTGCCGTTATTGGGGATGGCGCACTAACTGGAGGACAAGCTTTTGAAGCTTTGAATCATGCAGGTATGAGCGATTCTAATATGCTTGTTGTACTTAATGACAACTGTATGTCTATAGACCCAAATGTTGGCGCTTTAAAAGAATACCTTACAGACATTACCACATCGCACACCTACAATAAAATTAAAGATGAAGTTTGGGACTTGCTAGGTAAAATCAGCAAGTTTGGGCCTAATGCTCAAGCAGTGGTTCAAAAAATTGAGAAAGCCATTAAGTCTTCAATGCTAGAACAAAGCAATTACTTTGAATCTTTAAACTTCAGATATTTCGGTCCTGTAGATGGGCATGACGTTGAGCATATGGTGAAAATATTAGAAGACCTAAAAGATATTCCGGGTCCGAAGATATTACACTGCATTACAACAAAAGGAAAAGGCTACCAGCCGGCTGAAGAAGGTGATACAACCAAATGGCATGCACCAGGGCTTTTCAATAAAGATACTGGAGAAATTTTTAGTGTTACAAAAACGAAGGTAGAGCCTCCTAAATATCAAGATGTATTTGGGCACACCATTATAGAACTCGCAAAACAAAATGACAAGATTGTGGGGGTTACTCCTGCAATGCCAACTGGCTGTTCTTTAAAATATATGATGGAAGAAATGCCTGATAGAGCTTTTGATGTCGGTATTGCAGAGCAACATGCGGTAACTTTTTCTGCAGGAATGGCTACCCAAGGCTTAATTCCTTTTTGCAATATCTACTCCTCGTTTATGCAAAGAGCCTTTGATCAGGTTGTGCATGATGTTGCGATACAAAAACTACCTGTTATTTTTTGCTTGGACAGAGCAGGGCTTGTCGGAGAGGATGGTCCAACCCACCATGGCTCTTACGATATTGCTTACTTCAGATGTATTCCGAATATGATTATTTCTGCTCCCATGAATGAAGAGGAACTCAGGAATTTGATGTTTACTGCTCAAGAAAAAAATCATGGTCCTTTTACTATTCGCTACCCTAGAGGTAAAGGTGTTATGCCAGAATGGAAAACAGAATTTAAATCGATTGAAATAGGAACAGGTCGTAAATTACGTTCTGGAAAAGATATTGCCATTTTAAGTTTTGGGCATGTAGGAAACTACGCAAGTGAAGTTTGCAATGAGTACGATAAAAATGGATTCCATATAGCCCATTACGATTTGCGATTCGCCAAGCCTATAGATCAAAATTTACTTCAGGAGGTTTTTCAAAACTACAGTCATATTATTACGGTAGAAGACGGATGTATTACTGGCGGTGTAGGTTCGGCAGTTATAGAATTTATGGCAGATCATCAATACCACGCATCTGTGTACAGGCTCGGTATACCCGATGAATTTATTGAACATGGTCCTCAACTACAATTACAAGCAGATTGTGGTTACGACAAAGATAGTATTAGAGAGAAAGTTGAACAGATTAAAAACAGTCGACAGTTGGCTGTTAGTTGTTAGTTGGTTGTGGTTAGTTAACAATTTTGAGTCCTAGTCATTAAAAGACTGCAAAACTATTTTGACTCTTTTTTTTATCACATTGAGCTTGTCGAAATGTTCGTGTTTATGAATTGTGCTTCCACAAAAGCTCAGCATGACAATCTGAAGTTTGGTAAATGGTAGATTAACATACTAACTACTATACACTAGCGACTAACTTTCAACTAATCTAATAAGCAAAAAACGCCCCACGAATATCGTGGGGCGTTTTTATATGTACAAGAAAATTACTTTTTCATTACAAAGTCTTCCATAAACTTAGTGGTGTAATTTCCAGATCTATACTCTTCGTTATCCATTAATTGTAAATGGAAAGGAATTGTAGTCTTAACACCTTCGATTATAAACTCTCTAAGAGCTCTTTTCATCTTCTCTATAGCCTCGTCTCTAGTTTGTGCAACCGTAATCAGCTTAGCGATCATCGAATCGTAATGAGGAGGAATCGTATAGCCCGCATATACATGGGTATCTACACGAACTCCGTGCCCCCCAGGGGCATGATAAGTAGTAATTTTACCCGGACAAGGTCTAAATCCATTATGCGGATCTTCAGCATTAATTCTACACTCAATAGCGTGTGAAGTAGGCTCGTAGTTTTTTCCTGAAATAGGAATCCCTGCCGCCACTTTAATTTGCTCTGCTATTAAATCGTAATTAATCACCTCTTCCGTAACGGGGTGTTCTACTTGGATACGGGTATTCATTTCCATAAAGTAGAAATTTCTGTCCTTGTCTACTAAGAACTCTACAGTACCTGCACCTTCGTATTTAACGGCCTCAGCAGCTCTAACAGCGGCTTCACCCATTTTCTTACGGAGATCTTTTGTCATAAATGGAGACGGTGCTTCCTCAGTCAGCTTTTGATGTCTTCTTTGAATAGAACAATCTCTTTCTGACAAATGACAAGCTTTACCATTAGAATCCCCAATGATTTGTATTTCTATATGACGAGGCTCCAAAATTAACTTCTCCATATACATGGCATCGTTACCAAAGGCAGCTGCGGCTTCTTGACGAGCAGAATCCCAAGCATTTCTGAAACCACTTAAATCAGTTACAGCACGCATCCCTTTACCACCACCACCGGCGGTGGCTTTCAACATTACAGGGAAGCCCATTTCAATAGCCAAAGCTTCCGCTTCTTCGTAAGTATCGAGGATACCTTCAGAACCAGGAATAATAGGGACCTTAGCGGCTTTCATAGTCGCTTTTGCATTTGCTTTATCTCCCATTCCGTCGATCATCTCTGGAGAAGCCCCGATAAATTTCAGGTTATTTTCTTCACAGATTTTAGAGAAATTAGAATTCTCAGCTAAGAAGCCATATCCTGGATGAATTGCGTCGGCATTGGTAATCTCGGCTGCAGCAATAATATTCGGGATTTTGAGGTATGAATCTGCACTACTGGCAGGGCCAATACACACAGCTTCGTCCGCAAATTTTACGTGTAAACTATCGGCATCAGCCGTAGAGTACACAGCCACCGTTTTGATACCCATTTCTCTGGCGGTACGAATAACGCGAAGAGCAATTTCACCACGGTTGGCGATCAAAATTTTCTTAAACATAGTCATCTTTAATGTTTTAAAAAATTAAGATGGATCTACCAAAAACAATGGTTGATCGTATTCGATTGGACTCATATCATCTACAAGCACCTTAACAATTGTACCTGAAACTTCTGATTCAATTTCATTGAACAACTTCATTGCTTCAATGATACAAACTACAGAACCTACAGAAACCTCCTCACCTACAGATGCAAAAGCATCTTTATCTGGCGATGGCTTACGGTAGAAAGTCCCAATCATTGGTGACTTAATCGTAATGTACTTTGACTCTTCATCAGTTTCTGCAGCAGCAACTGGAGTAGTAGCTTCTACTGGCGCTACCGGGGCTAACGCACCTGCTGGCATTACCATTGGAGCCATTCCTGGAGCAACTACAGGAATTTGCTGAACAATTGTTTCAATTTGATGTTCTCCTCTACCTCTTTTAGGTGGAGTTTTAATCGAAATTTTCATGTCGCCAATTTCCAAAGCAACTTCGCTTGCGCCTGATTTCGAAACGAACTTGATAAGTTCTTGAATTTCTTTAAGATCTAATGCCATAACAAGTAGTGTTAATGTTATTTTGTTCTTTTTAGTATGCCCATTTAAGGTAGATTGAACCCCATGTAAAACCACCTCCAAAAGCAGCTAGAACGATGTTATCACCTTTCTTTAATTTATCTTCCCACTCCCATAAACACAATGGGATAGTACCGTTTGTTGTATTTCCATATTTCTGGATATTCAACATTACTTTATCTGTTCCCACACCCATTCTGCGTGCAGTAGCATCAATAATACGTTTATTGGCTTGATGCGGAACTAACCAGGCAATATCATCACCTGTAAGATTATTTTTCGCCATAATCTCTTCCGACACATCTGCCATATTGGTTACCGCAAATTTAAACACTGTTTTACCATCTTGGTAAAGATAGTGTTCTTTTGCATCTACCGTAGCGTGAGTTGAGGGTCTAAGAGATCCTCCCGCTTTCATATGTAGATAATCTCTACCCGATCCATCACTTTTTAAAATTGAATCTTGAATACCAAGTCCATCTTCGGTCGGCTCAAGCAATACAGCACCGGCACCATCACCAAAGATTACACATGTTTGTCTGTCGGTATAATCTACAATAGAAGACATCTTATCGGCTCCCACAACAATAATCTTTTTGTAAGAACCCGTTTCGATAAATTTTGAAGCAGTTGCAAGGGCGAAAAGAAAGCCCGAACAAGCTGCCATTAAATCGAAGCCGAAAGCATTTTTGGCTCCTACTTTATCTGCAATAATACAAGCTGTTGCAGGGAAAAGCATATCCGGTGTTGCGGTAGCACAAATAATCAAGTCGATTTCCTCGGCCTTCATATTTTTCTTTTTCAACAATCCTTTAATTGCATTTGTACCTAAATCAGAAGAAGCAAGACCTTCACCTTTAAGGATTCTTCTTTCCTTAATTCCTGTTCGCGAAGTAATCCACTCGTCATTGGTGTCTACCATAGTAGACAACTCTTCATTTGTTAATTTGTATTCTGGAGTCCATCCGTTTACTCCAGTAATAGCTGCCGTTATTTTGCTCATCCTTGAAAAGCTGTTTTAATTTTTTCTGCCAATTTGGCTTGAATCACTTCTGCGGTATGCAAAAGCATATTCATTATCGCCTTATCATTAGATATTCCGTGTCCTATAATTACGGTACCATTAACGCCTAAAATTGGAGTCCCACCGTAATTCTCGTAATTAAATCGATCAAAATATTCGTCTTGAATACCTCTTTTCTTGGTAAGTGCATAAATAGCTTCTGCTTGTTTTAAAACAATATTCCCTGTATATCCATCACAGACAATTACATCGGCACTATCATTAAACAAGTCTCTACCTTCAACATTACCAACAAAGTTAAAGTCTTCTGAGTCTTTCATTAAGCCATAAGCAGCCTGACATAGCAGATTCCCCTTTCCTTCTTCTTCGCCTATATTAAGCAAAGCTACTTTAGGATTGGTTATACCGTGAACATATTGTGCATACAAAGAGCCTAAGATGGCAAATTGATACAAAACATCGGGTTTACAGTCGGCATTAATACCTACATCGAGGATTAATCCAACACCACCATTTTCTTTAGGAAGTATACTTGTGATGGAGGGCCTAATAACACCTGTAACAGATTTTACAGTATAAAAAGCCCCTACTAACATGGCGCCCGAGTTTCCGGCACTGGCAAAGCCATCAATTAGACCTTTTTTCAGGAGGTGAAAACCTACAGAAATAGACGACTGCGGCTTTTTCACAAAAGCTTTTGTAGGATGTTCGCCCATACCAATAACATCTGGAGCGTGAACAATCTCAAAAGCCTCTGCATCTGCATTTCCCCTTTCGAGCTCTGCTTTAATCTGTGACTCATCACCTATTAAAACAATTTTCGTGCTCTTGGGCAATACTTGCAGTGCGAGTAAAGCACCTTTTACGGCTGCTGAAGGAGCAAAATCTCCTCCCATAACGTCTAATCCTATTCGCATTTCTTATAAAAATAAAAATGTAGATTTAAACCTCTTAAAAGAGGGCTAAATCTACATAAAATCTATGTACGTACAGTAAAACAGGATGGAAAATCACTCAAAAGTGATAATTTATTCTGCAAGGAATACTACGCGATAACTACGTTACCTTTGTAATACATTTTCCCTTCGTGCCAGTAAGCTCTGTGATACAAGTGAGCCTCACCAGTAGTAGAACAAATTGCTACAGTTGGTGCTACCGCTTTGTAGTGTGTTCTTCTTTTGTCACGTCTTTGTTTCGATATTTTTCGTTTAGGATGCGCCATTTTATGCTATTCTTTATCCGTTAATAAATCTTTTAATGCTGACCAACGATTATCAACATCATCTTTTTCGTCTTGTTCTTGGTATTCTTCAAGTCTTCTCAAAGCCTCTTCATCGCATTCTTGACCATTTTCTTGCTCTTCATGAGACCTTCGAGAAGGCACTGCAAAAGCAATGGTTTCGTACACCATGTGAGAAACATCAATTTCATGTTCGTTTGCTCCTAAAATAAGAACATCGTCGGTATTGTTGAAGTCTTCTAGCGAGAATTTCACAACTCTCATTTCCTGACCATCTATAGGGAGCAATAAATCACCTCCACAACGATCACACAGACTCTCTACAGCACCCGTTACATGAAATTTTAACTCCATTAAATTTGATCTTTTCGTTAAAGTCAAATCAATTTGAAGCTTGCCCTCTTGTAATTCAGCGTTTTCAAATTCTTTAAAGAACGTTCCATCAACGTTAAATTGATACGTATGATCTCCCAACTTTATCCCTGCTAAGGGTATGATAAAATCACTAAGCGTATCCATTCCTATTCGTTTTTGGGTTTGCAAAGATAGAAATAATTTTTGTTAATAAAACTATTCCTACAGTCTCTAAACACAATATTTAAACTTATTTTAATTTTAGCTATTTAGAATGCCATTTTTTCGCAGATGGAGGGCTAACAGCTAAAGGGTTTTCTTTTAACTGATTGTACTCATATCTATTTTTATATAATTTACAGGCGGTGTAAACGGCTTCTCTAAACGAAGACTCTTGCGCTTCATTTTTCCCAGCTAAATCGTAGGCTGTTCCATGATCTGGTGAGGTTCTTACAATTGACAATCCTGCTGTAAAATTCACCCCTTTATTAAAAGACATGGTTTTAAACGGAATTAAGCCTTGATCGTGATACATGGCTAAAACAGCATCAAACTGCGTGAATGTATCTGCTGCAAAAAAACTATCGGCAGAATACGGTCCGTAAACCAATTTCCCGGCATCAAAGGCTTTTTTTACGGTTGGAATAATAATCTCATCGTCTTCTTTGCCGATAACTCCTTTATCCCCGCTGTGAGGATTTAATCCTAAAACCGCAATTTTAGGTTTACGAATATTGAAGTCGCTTTTTAAGGAATTATTGATTTGTTCTATTTTCTGTAAAATTCTCTCTTCAGAAATTGCTGAAGCTACTTCGGCAATTGGTATATGTCCTGTAACCACGCCAATTCTTAGATTATCGGCAACCATAAACATCAAAGCATCGCCACCATCAAATTCATTAGCTAAATACTCGGTATGTCCAGGGAACTTAAACTCCTCTGATTGTATATTGTGCTTGTTTATGGGCGCAGTAACTAAAACATCTACCTCACCTTTTTTTAAAGCCTCTACCGCAGCCGATAGCGATTTTAAAGCATATTCACCACCTTCGGGAGTTTCCTCCCCTAGATTCAGTTCCACATCACCTTCCCAGCAGTTAATTAAGTTTGCACGTTTGGGATTTAACTTAGCATTTGGCCTAACAAAATTGAAGCTGAAGTTGTTCATCCCCATTTCTTTCTGATATGCCATCGCATAATTGGATGATGCATATACCACGGGGGTACATAAATCAAAAATGCGATTATCTGAAAACGCTTTCATGATAACCTCTAATCCAATTCCGTTTATATCGCCAACAGAAACACCTATGCGAATCTTTCTTGGTTTGGTTTGTGAATCGTTTTTCATTCTAAATATATTGAAAGTTGAAAATTGAAAGTTGAAAATTATTTACTAAACATAATTCCCAAACCTCAACTCTCTAACCGTTACTTTTCTTTGATAAATAGTCAAACAAGATACGTACTCCTGAACCCGTTCCACCCTTTAATCTGTATTGATCATCTTTAGACAAGAAGGCAGGGCCTGCAATATCAAGGTGCATCCATGGATAATTGGTGAAGTGCTCCAAGAATTTACCAGCTGTAATTTGTCCAGCTTCAGCAGGACCTAAGTTAGTCATATCTGCAATATCCGACTTCAACAAATCGGCATATTCATCCCAGAAAGGCATCATCGCCAATCTTTCGTATGTATACTCACCACTTTCGATTAAATCTTTTTGTATATCATCACTAGCAGTCCCCATTGCCACAATACCAAACTGACCAATAGCTCTTACTGCCGCACCTGTAAGGGTAGCGAAGTCAATTACCAATTCAGGATTATATTTCTTAGCATAACAAAGGGCATCGGCCAATACCAAACGACCTTCTGCATCGGTATTCAACACCTCTACAGAAGTATTATCCATCATATGAATAACATCTCCAGGAGCATAGGCGTTTCCTCCGGGGCGATTTTCTGTTGCTGGAATTAATCCAACCACGTGAATTGGCAATTGAGCCTTCGCGATGGCATACATAATCCCTACTACAGAGGCACCTCCACCCATATCGCATTTCATTATATCCATGGAGTTGGCGGTAGGCTTCAAACTCAAACCACCCGTATCATATACAATCCCTTTACCTACTAAAACAATCGGCTTAGAGTTGTTTGCATTTTCGGGTTTATAAGTTAGCACATTAAAGGTTGGTGGGTTTATAGCACCTTGGTTTACGGCAAGTAAACCACCCATTTTTAAAGACTCAATTTGTTTTTTATGGAGTACATTAACCTCAAATCCAGCTTCATTCCCCAAACGAACCATTTCGTCAGAAAACTGTAAGGCTGTTAAGTACGATAAGGGTTCGTTTACCAAATCGCGGGCATAAAGAGTTCCTGCTACAACCGCATTTAAATCTTCAACAGTTGTTTCTTCAGCATTGATAAAAATAGCATTTAAGCTATTCTTTCTTTTCTCGGCATCCCTAAAATATTTCAAAAACTGGTAATTGGCTAAAGCCATCCCTTCGGCAACAAAAGCAGATAAATCGCTATCTGAGCTAGAAACAATTTCGATATCTTCCAATTTCAAGCTATTGCATTTCTTAGCCAATACAGCACCTCGTTCTCTCGCTTTCTCGTAGGTTTTACTTTCCGTTTTCTGCTCTTTAAAGCATTCGATAAAAATTCTACGAGAATATTGATTCAAGTCAATCGATAAGTTTTCATTTGCTAATTCTGCGAGTACAAAATCAAGCTCTTTCTCGCTTAAGCCAAATTTTGACCAATCTGAATCTGGAGTTCCTAAAACAACTAAATGTCTATTTACTGAAGCCTCCTGAATTTTATGTATAATTCTGTACATTTTTTCTTAATTTTGAGCCGTAAAAATAGGCATTTTAATGGATACACAGAAGCTATTAGCTAGAGCACTTAAATTTGAAAGTTTAAGCGCAGAAGAAGGAGTCTTTCTTTTCGAAAAGGCTGCTACAACAGATTTGATGTTTGTGGCAAATGAGCTTCGTAAAAAACAAGTACCTAGCAATAAGGTTACTTGGATTATAGATCGTAATGCCAACACGACCAATGTGTGTATTGCCAACTGCAAGTTCTGTAATTTCTTTAGAATTCCAGGACACAAAGAAGCTTACACGACTACCATAGAACAATATACGGAGAAAATTGAAGAAACCATTCGCTACGGTGGCGAGCAATTACTCCTTCAGGGTGGACACCACCCCGATTTAGGATTGGACTTTTACTGCGACATGTTCCGTCAGATAAAAAAGAAGTTTCCACAAATTAAACTTCACGCTTTAGGTCCACCCGAAATTGCACACATCAGCAAGATTGATGGCAAGAGTCATAGAGAAGTTTTAGTTGCTTTAATGGAAGCTGGATTAGATAGCTTACCTGGTGCAGGTGCCGAAATCCTTGACGATAGAGTTCGCAGAATGATATCTAAAGGTAAATGTGGCGCTCAAGAGTGGTTAGACGTAATGCGTGTAGCGCATCAACTTGACCTAACCACTTCGGCAACGATGATGTTTGGACATATAGAAACCCATTTAGAGCGATTTGAGCATCTCGTAAAGATCAGAGAAGTCCAAGCCGAGAAATCCGAAGATGCAAAAGGCTTCTTAGCTTTTATACCTTGGCCTTTTCAGGATGACGGAACTTTACTGAAACGCATTAAAGGGATCACCAATAATGTAGATGGAGATGAATATATTCGCATGGTGGCACTGTCTAGAATTATGCTTCCAAATGTAAAAAACATTCAAGCTTCGTGGTTAACGGTAGGTAAGTCTGTTGGGCAAATGTGTCTACACGCGGGTGCCAATGATTTTGGATCTATTATGATTGAGGAAAATGTAGTTTCGGCTGCCGGAGCCCCACATAGATTTACGTCTGTTACTATACAAGATGCTATTCGCGAAGCTGGATTTGAGCCTCAGTTGAGAACTCAACAATATGAGTACAGAGCAATTCCTGAGCAAATGGACGAGCAGGTGATTGATTATTAATACAGGAGTAAGAATAAAGGAGAAGGTAGAGAAGATAAATTTAACAACTATCAACCATTATGTTTACAGGGATCATAGAACAATTAGGAACAGTAAAGGACCTTGAAAGAGAAGGTGGGAATCTTCATCTTACGGTAGAGGCCGAAATGAGTCCTGAATTAAAAATTGATCAAAGTGTAGCTCATAACGGTGTTTGCTTAACGGTAGTTTCCATAAAAGGAAATTGCTATACGGTAACAGCAATTCAAGAAACCCTGAACAAAACTAACCTTGGTAATTTAGCTATTGCTGATGTAGTGAACCTGGAACGATGCATGAAAATGGGTGCGCGATTAGATGGGCATATCGTACAAGGACATATAGACAAAACAGCCATTTGTACAGAAGTAAAAACAGAAGATGGTTCTTGGGTCTTTCGTTTTGAATACGATAAAAATTCACCTTCGGAAGTTACGGTTGAAAAAGGTTCGATTACTGTAAACGGTATAAGTTTAACAGTAGTCAAGTCTAAAGACAATGGCTTTTCGGTTTGCATTATCCCTTATACTTATGAGAATACTAGCTTTAGAAATTTGAAGCAAGGCGATAAAGTCAATTTAGAATTTGATATTATCGGGAAGTATGTGGCTAGAATGATGGGGAAGTAATCTATTCCCAAGGAATTGAAATCTCACTTATAGACTTTATAATATAAGCCTGACCGGGCTGAAAGTCATTTATTCCATTGAAACTCATCGAAGGGAGGCATGCATTTCCAAAATAATCTTTAATTATAATGATGTCTTCATTATTTCCTATAAACTCAAGCACATCAACCGGTTCTTCATTCATATAAGATTTTATGGACCAGCCTACGGGTATTTGCATCGGATTCTCACTTAAATCGATTTGCTCTCCTTGAATAGTCATTATTTGAGCTTCATCCACTTTAATGAGCAAGCCCTCGCCAGACGTTAAAGAGCCAATATTATCAAAGCTCCATTCGGGTAAAAACACATTCCCATTTATATCTTTCGCAATAACGAGATGCTCTATAATTGACTCAAATAAACCCGCCATAGTATTATTTGCAGGAATTCTATTTACACCTAGCAGAAACCATCCACTAGGGATATCTACTACTGTTAAGGCTTCATCATCGCCCCAAATACGAGCTACATATTCTGGATGATCGATAAAGGGATTTCTGTTTCCTTGCCAAGAATAGATTACTTCATTTCTATTCAGTTCAAACTCATCTACTGGATCTAAAATATGCCACTCTAATAAGGTTTCCAGTTTTCCGATTTCAGGGTTGGGATACGTATCTAAATAGTCAACAAGTGTTAGGTCGGGTTCATTATACCCACCCTCGTAACGCACATCCATATAAAACAAAATACGAGCAATATCGCCTTTCACATTATCGGGTGCTTCCCAAGAATCACTAGTATAATAACAGTCCACTGCATCATTGTGTTGAGTGCCGCCATTATCGAAACTTTTATTACCTCTGTCTGAATTTACAGAAGCATCGCAGGGTTTTAGATTATGTACATCGGTATGGGCAGGGCCGTTTTCAAACGTTCCGCCGGCACCAAAAGACCCAAGGGATTTTGCCCAAACGTGCTCCCTATTCCAATAATCTACCAAGGAAGAACTATAGGCAAAATTGTTTTTATTAATACTATTCTGTTTGTAGACCAGAATAATATTATCGGAATTGGAGGAATCCTCATCCGATTCTTTAAGTACCGTTTTACACTGAGAGTAACTAACTTCTATATGATCATCTATAAGCTCATGTAAAACCTCTCTAAGCTCATCTCCATACAAGGTTGTTGTTCCTGAATAATAATCTTGTGCCAATACATTTTGAACAAGAATAAATAGACTGGATAGGATTGCGATTTGAAAAGCTTTCATAAGTTGAATTTACAATTTATCTAAAAAAAATCCTCCGATTAGTCGGAGGCTTTTTTATATCACTAATTTAATAAGTGAATTGTGCCTCGATAAACATCTTCCTCGTTGGTGACTTTATTTCCTACTTTAAGAATGTAAAAATAAACGCCCTCAGAGAGGTCATCATTTTGATGAGTTGACTGTCCATCCCACCATGAGTTATCTAATCCGTAATACCCATTTCTATAAACTTCGTCACCCCACCTATTAAAAACACTCATATTACTGTACGAATAAAACTCATCTGTTAATCCGTCTATGGTTAAGAAGTCATTAATATTATCTCCATTAGGTGTAAATACATTTGGCACCGTTAAATCGCACATAAACAAGATGTTAAATACAACCGTAGTATCACAACCTCTATACCCTAAAGTATAATCGCCATATTGGCTAGCAATTAAGTCGGTTTCGTTCGCAAAAGGATTTGTAAAAATTGCCGTATCAGGACCATCTATAAAAATCCAACCTTCTTCCATACCATGGGTTTCTACTTCCATATCAGTTCTCAAATCACAGCGCATAAGCTCTTCAAACATTAACTGAGGTATCGCTTGTCCAAATTGCACCATAAGAGTATCTGAGGTTTCGCAACCCGCAATGGTATATATCATTTCATAGCCACCAAAATCATCTACTTCAATATCAAGGAAATTTTGATTCAAGGCAGACATTACGGCAGTAGTATGATTGGGCTGACTAATCATTTCCCACAATCCTCCGGTAGGAGATGGATTCTCCACTTCAATATCTACTTCCCAGTCGCATACCTGAACCCCAGGATTAAATATATAAGGATCTACGCTAATAAAGTTTATATCCATTGTGTCGGTACCAAAACAGAAATCTACTGTAAAGGCTAATTGATAGGTGCCAAATTCATTTACAGAAATCCCCGTTTGTAAAAGGCTAGAATCTCCTAGTAAAGCAATCATTGAAGTCTCGGGGGCTATCACCATCCATTCACCACCATTTCCGGTTGGATCGATCACAGAAATTGTATTATCTAATAAGCAAGTTACATCTAAAGGGGTATTAATTTCAGGATTAACCACCTCAAAATCTACGGTCATTTCATCAGACAAGGCACAATCTAAATCAGTAAACACAAACGTGTATTCGCCAACTTCACTCACGGTAATTACAGGGTCAAATGCGTTCGTATCAGGATCAAATGAGACCGAAGAACCATCTGGACCCTCTACCCATTGCCATGATCCGCCTCCTGGAGGAACATTTGTTACTACTAAATCAAAATTATCCTGACACTCAGACACTCCATTGGGTGCAGCTATTGGAGAACTATATACATCCAATTCAAATTCTTCGGTATATTCACAACCGTAACTATCGGTAATCGTCATCACATAAGTATGCAAGCCTGCTGTTGTTGGCTGCACCACCACCATCGTAGAATCATAATCTACAATTGAAGAAGGCTCCTCTGCACAATACCAATTATAAGTTAAAATTTCAGCTACTAAGGTATCAGCAATGATTTCATCTTCCTCTCCAACCACATTCATTGACAGACCCCAACCACAAATAAAACCATTGTCAATCGCTAAATTATCTGTAATTGTTAGAACCCAAGTACCATTTGCCGGTGAACCTTCATAGTCAGAAAAATCGCCTAAGGGTTCATATGAACCCGGTATCATTGAGTTACCTCCTAAAGGGGCGGTCATTGTATTAGTTAGTGAATTTGCAAAAGTTCCAAAGTCTGCATCAACAGACCAGCAATATTCCCAACATGCTCCGGGGGCCTCAGTCGCATCCATATCTAGTGCATCACCTAACCAAGTTGCTCCACCTACTTGCTCAAATAACATCACTTCAGTCCCATCAGGAGATGTTAAAGACATATCTAAATCACCTAAATAAGAGTGTTCAATTTCTACACATACTTCAATAAAATCATCATCATCTAGAATAGCTAATGGGTCGAAGGCGGTTACATTAATTTCTGTGGTATAAGACACTCCTGAGCCATCTGGCAAATAAATAGCTTCACCAAATTCTTCTCCACCATTCCAAACATCTTCGAAAATGAACCAATATATAGGGTCAAAGAAATTCGTTACTGTATCACCTGGGGCATATGCGGTTGCTTGAACAATTGTTTCAGGGCATATTTCAGTATCTTCAGGTGGGAAAATAGTAGTAATAATACCTGGTTCGTCATTAATCACCGTCAGAGAAGTTGAGGCGTTACAACCATTAATATCGGTTGCAAATAGACTCAGTTCATATTCACCATCTTCGGGATATAAGTGATTTACTGATTGTCCAGTCGCAATTTGCCCATCACCAAACATCCATTGGAAAGTAGTTGTATTATCCGCTTGAGTATAGTACTCATCATTATCTGGATAATCAGTAAGTACGTTTAAATCAATATCATAACAAGCATCTATCTGACCTAAAGCATTAATCCAATCACTAGATTCTATCTCTACTGTAAAATCTTGACAAGGGTATTGACAATTAATTTCGGCAAACCAACCAGGGGCTTCTACTGAAAAAGGTGAAGTAAAATGAATGGTTAAACAACCCGTTATATTATCGTCTGAGGCAGCAATATTTCCGGGAGCTTCATCGCCTGGCCCTGTGTAAGAATACAATACAGGATCGGCAGTAGAAGATCCATCATAAATTGTCATTGTAGCCGAAGCCCACGGAGACCCAGTTAAATCAAAGAAATAAAAATTAATAGCTGTACTTAAATCTGGATTATCACTACATATTGTTAAAACATCATTTTCGCCTGCATCAAAATTACCATTTGCACCTCCCGAATCGAAAAAATATCCGGTACACACAGCAATTTCACCAGGACCCATAAAAATATTAGGCCCTTGAACTTCTACCATTTGGGTGAGTTGACAGCCCAGAGAATCTGTTACTGTAAGCACATACACTCCAGGTGACACATTATTTAAATTTTGACTTGTTGCACCATTGGACCAACTGTAAGTAAAAGGAGGGTTTCCGGCGTAAACACTAGTGGCTACAGAACCATCAGAAGCGGTTGTAGTAGAAGCGCTCGATTGAACTAAACTGGTACTAAAACAGAAGCAATCGTCTAGAACAAAGGGGACAGAAAAATCTTCTGAGACACCGTCTCCAGATGGAGCGTTTCCATTATTATTTATCATCGTTGTATTCCCACCACACATACCGACTTCATACCATGATCCAGAACCCCAACCATCTCCACCACCATCGTAGGCGTTAAAAGTATAGGTTCCGCCCTCGGGCACACAAACTTCGTTAGAATTGTAAACAAAGTTTGCTGCGTATGTGAAAGGATTTGTTCCGTAAATAGTTCCGGCGGCATCTTGTATATCCCATGTAACCTCTCCTACAGGCATAACCTGTGTAAAAGATAAAGAGACCACTACGCCCACTTCACCAGCGGCACAACTTGTTGTAGTTTGAGCTTGAGCAATTTGAAGGCCAGCGAATACAAAAACGAATAGTCTGATTAAATGCCTCATCTTAATAACCTTTAGATTGGTTGAACATATTATTTATTTCTTTTTTAGATCTTAAAATGATAAGTAGATTTTGATTTCCTAGGCGATAAGCGCTTTTTCTATTTAAAAAGAAGTCAACATCGTACATCAGGATATTAAAATTTTCTTTAGACACTGCATCTTCGTCACAGTCATAACCCTCGGGCAGCGCTAAAAAATCAAGTATGTTAGGTATATCGTTGATTTTCTCTACAGGAATCGCTTCTATTTCTTGAAAAAAACAGGCGTTATTGACATAGAAATTCAGATAATCTATCTGCGAAGGATTTACGGATGCAGTAGTTTCTAATTCACTTTGTGTAAAGCGAAAAAGTAATCTGGCATCAAAATCTGTTAAATCTTGAGCTGATATATTTTGCGCAAAAATTGCACAAAAAAGAAAGAGTATTTTTTTCATATTCAAAAGGCTGAGAGCAAGCAAATAAGTAAAAAAACCAATTAATTACATTTTGCTTAGCAAAAACTACAAATATAACTTTTTTTAGCAGCTGAAGCAATTTAGTATTTGCCTCAAAAAGCTTAGTTTTGCAGTGATGAAACAAGAAAATATACGCAACTTTTGCATCATTGCACATATCGACCATGGTAAAAGTACTTTGGCCGACCGCTTATTAGAGCATACTCAAACGGTAACCGAGCGAGAGTCTAAAAACCAACTCCTTGACAGCATGGACTTGGAGAGGGAACGAGGTATAACCATCAAGAGTCATGCCATCCAAATGGAGTTTCACCTCAATGAAACTACCTACCGATTGAATTTAATCGACACTCCGGGTCACGTAGATTTCTCTTACGAGGTGTCGCGATCTATAGCTGCCTGCGAAGGTGCTTTATTGATTGTTGATGCGGCACAAGGAATTCAAGCACAGACTATTTCGAACTTATACTTAGCACTGGAGAATGATTTAGAAATCATTCCAGTACTTAATAAAATTGATTTACCAAGTGCGAATCCTGAAGAGGTGAAAGATCAAATCATTGATTTGATAGGCTGTAATGATGAAGACATAATCCCTGCCAGCGCCAAAACGGGTGTAGGTATTCAGGAAATTTTAAACGCTATTGTAGCACGTGTACCAGCTCCAGTAGGAGATGAAGAAGCACCCCTACAAGCTTTGATTTTCGATTCGGTTTTCAATTCTTACAGAGGGATTGAAGCCTACTTTAAAGTTATAAACGGAACACTTAGAAAAGGTGATAAAGTAAAATTCTTTGCTACCGAAAAGGAATATTTTGCGGATGAAATTGGTGCACTTAAATTAAACCAAGAGCCGAGTTTAGAAATAAAGGCAGGTGATGTAGGTTATATAATCTCTGGAATTAAAGTTGCCAACGAAGTAAAAGTTGGCGATACCATTACCCATACGGCTACCCCTTGTGAAACACCTATTGATGGTTTTGAAGATGTAAAGCCGATGGTATTCGCTGGTATGTATCCTGTAGACACCGAAGATTACGAGGAGCTACGCAACTCAATGGAGAAATTACAGCTGAACGATGCCTCTTTAACCTTCGAGCCAGAATCGTCTGCAGCTTTAGGATTTGGTTTCCGTTGTGGATTCTTAGGAATGTTACACATGGAGATTATCCAAGAGCGTTTGGAAAGAGAATTCGACATGACTGTAATCACTACGGTTCCAAACGTGTCTTACTTCTCTTATAACAGAAAAGGAGTCAAGCTCTTAGTTAACAACCCATCAGACTTGCCAGACCCTTCAACAATCGATAAAGTTGAAGAACCTTATATAGCTGCTCAAATTATTACAAAATCAGAATACATTGGTTCTATCATTACTTTATGTATTGAAAAAAGAGGAGTACTAAAAAACCAACTCTACCTATCGCCAGATAGAGTTGAGTTAAGTTTTGAATTGCCTTTAGCCGAAATCGTTTTCGACTTTTACGACAGACTGAAAACCGTTTCTAAAGGCTATGCCTCTTTCGATTACCAACCTATCGGCTACCAACAGTCGAACTTGGTGAAACTGGATATTTTATTGAATGGAGATCAAATAGATGCTCTTTCGGCATTAATTCACCGCGACAATGCACATAATATTGGTAAAAAGATATGTGTGAAATTGCGCGAATTGATTCCTCGTCAGCAATTTGATATTGCGATACAAGCCGCTATTGGAGCGAAGATTATTTCGCGCGAAACCGTTAAGGCTCTTCGTAAAGATGTTACGGCAAAATGTTACGGTGGTGATATTTCGCGTAAGCGTAAACTTTTGGAGAAGCAAAAGAAAGGTAAGAAGCGTATGCGTCAGGTAGGGAATGTGGAGATTCCACAATCTGCATTTATGGCGGTACTTAAACTCGATTAAAATTGCACTATGCAAAATAAGATAGACGCTCTTAATGCTAAAATCTCTGAAGCTCATAAAGGTGGTGGCGACAAAAGAATTGAAGCACAACACAAAAAAGGAAAATTAACCGCTCGTGAGCGTGTCCATTTTCTTTTAGACGAAGGTTCTTTCGAAGAAATTGGCATGTTGGTTACACACCGTTCTACCAATTTCGGACTCGATAAACAAAAGTTTTTAGGCGATGGTGTCGTTACGGGTTACGGTACTGTTAACGGTCGTTTAATTTACATTTTCGCACAAGATTTCACGGTTATGGGTGGTTCACTAGCCGAAGCGCATGCACAAAAGATATGTAGAATATTGGATCTTGCCATGAAAAATGGCGCTCCGGTTATCGGCTTAAACGATTCTGGTGGGGCTCGTATTCAAGAAGGGGTCGTCTCCTTAGGTGGTTATGCCGACATCTTCTACAAAAACACACAAGCATCTGGAGTTATCCCACAGCTTTCTGCCATTATGGGACCTTGTGCTGGTGGCGCTGTTTACTCGCCTGCGCTTACAGACTTTATTATGATGGTGGAAGATACCTCGTATATGTTTGTAACAGGACCAAACGTGGTAAAAACGGTAACTCACGAAGAAGTAACTGCCGAGGAATTAGGAGGTGCTTCAACGCATTCATCTAAATCGGGTGTGGCACACTTTTCTTGTGCAAACGAGGTGGCATTGATTAACGATTTGAAAACGCTTCTTTCGTATATGCCACAAAACTGTGAGGAAAACGCTCCTTCAGTTCCCTATACATTGTCTAACGAAAGCAGAGAAAGCCTAAACAGCATCATCCCAAACAACCCAAATCAACCGTACGATATTAAGGACGTGATTGACGGTGTTGTGGATGGAGATTCTTTCTTTGAAGTACATAAAAATTACGCTGAAAACATCGTTTGTGGATTTGCTCGTTTGGGCGGAAAATCAATCGGTATTGTAGCGAATCAACCTGCTTTTTTAGCGGGAGTATTAAATATTGAAGCATCCACTAAAGCAGCGCGTTTTGTACGATTCTGCGACTGTTTCAACATTCCATTATTGGTCTTAGAAGATGTTCCTGGTTTCTTGCCTGGAACCGACCAAGAGTGGAATGGAATTATTACACACGGTGCTAAATTATTATACGCATTTGCTGAGGCAACTGTACCACGTATTACGGTTATTACTCGTAAAGCGTATGGTGGTGCTTACGATGTAATGAACTCTAAGCATATTGGTGCAGATATGAATTACGCTTGGCCATCGGCAGAAATTGCGGTGATGGGTGCCAAAGGAGCTGCTGAAATTATCTTCAAAAAAGAAATTAAAGAAGCAGATGACAAAGAAGCCAAGTGGAAAGAAAAAGAACAAGAATACGCAGACATGTTTGCGAATCCTTATAATGCTGCAGCTCGTGGTTATGTAGATGAAGTTATTCAACCTGCACAAACTCGCCAAAAGCTGATTAAAGCATTTAAGATGCTCGAAAACAAGGTTGATAGCTTACCTAAAAAGAAACACGGAAATATTCCACTTTAAGATGAATGTACTGATATTAGGTTCCGGAGGTCGTGAACACACCTTCGCTTGGAAATTGGCTCAAAGCCCTTTATTAAAAAAAATGTACATCGCTCCAGGAAATGCTGGAACGGCTTCTTTAGGTGATAATATAAACATCAAAGTGGATGATTTTGAGGCTATTAAATCTCTTTGTTTAGACAAAAAAATCGGCATGCTTGTAGTGGGCCCTGAAGATCCTTTGGTAAAAGGGATTCACGATTTCTTTTTGGCGGATGCCGATTTAAAACACATACCTGTTATTGGGCCTCAAAAAGCAGGTGCCGAATTGGAAGGTTCTAAAGATTTTGCCAAGGAATTTTTATTCCGTCACAATATACCTACTGCGGGATACCAAACTTTTACTGCTGATAATTTAGAAGAAGGTTATGCCTTTTTGGACAGCTTAAAAGCACCTTACGTTTTAAAAGCGGATGGACTTGCAGCTGGTAAAGGCGTGTTGATATTAAACTCTGTTGATGAAGCGAAAGCCGAATTAAAAGAAATGCTTACCGAAGCAAAATTTGGTGCGGCAAGTGCTAAGGTGGTGATCGAAGAATTTTTAGATGGTATAGAATTGTCTGTTTTTGTTTTAACAGATGGAGAGAACTATAAAGTACTTCCTACAGCTAAAGACTATAAACGTATTGGCGAAGGCGATACGGGTCTAAATACAGGTGGTATGGGTGCTATTTCTCCCGTTCCTTTTGCAGATGATGTATTGATGCAAAAGATTGAAGAGCGCATCGTAAAACCAACAGTTGATGGTTTGAAAAAAGATGGCATTCCCTACAAAGGATTCATCTTTATCGGCTTGATAAACGTTGATGATGAACCTATCGTTATAGAATACAACGTTCGTATGGGAGACCCTGAAACGGAAGCTGTATTACCTCGTATAAAATCTGATTTATTGGAATTATTCCAAGCCGTTGGAAATGGCACTTTAAATGAGAAAACGTTGGAATTAGACCCTCGTTACGCAACAGCGGTAATGATGG